>JAEIGA010007811.1_pt1 | contig 16228 bp, 11 predicted proteins | sample 9270691 | NCBI WGS metagenome assembly JAEIGA01 (sample SAMN17057246, study PRJNA624740) | gut metagenome | biome: biome; isolation source: fecal sample | host: Bos grunniens | place: China: Xizang | collected 2019
TGGTTGATGATTGATGGTTGATGATTGATGGTTGATGGTTGATGATTGATGGTTGATGATTGATGGTTGATGATTGATGGTTGATGGTTGATGATTGATGGTTGATGATTGATGATTGATGATTGACGATTGACGATTGATGATTGACGATTGATGATTGACGATTGATGATTGACGATTGATGGTTGATGATTGATGGTTGACGATTGATGGTTGATGATTGATGGTTGATGATTGATGGTTGATGATTGATGGTTGATGATTGACGATTGATGATTGACGATTGACGATTGATGATTGACGATTGACGATTGATGATTGACGATTGATGGTTGATGGTTGATGGTTGATGATTGATGGAGGATATTCGGCTAGAAATTTAAGGATTGCAAAGGGCGGAACGCCCTTGCACCTTCTCTATAGCGCGAGCCGAAGGCGAGTGCTAAAGAAAACCATAGAGGATAGAGGGATCCAGAGAAAGTCTACGACTTTTATGAGGAATTGAGACGGAAAAGGACAGAACAATTAATTTTTTCTTTTTGTTTTATGTGATAAAATCAATCATATAGCAAATAGAGAATTCAAGTTTTATTTTTAATGTTGATGATTATGAGTTGTTTGAGAGTTTTATTATGCATTTTATTTCCACCGTTGGCGGTGTATGATCAGGGATGTGGAAATATTGTTATCACTTTTATCCTGACACTTCTTGGCTGGATTCCAGGATGTATCGCCGCGCTTGTTATTTTGAATAGCAAAAAGTAATCAATAGATATATTTATGTTAACCCAAACTTTTAAAATACTAATCCTGTTTGTCATGATGTTATCGGGTGTTGCAAATGCAATAGCCGAAGAATTCATGTATGTGTATAGGTGTAAGGTGATGGTCGGCGACTCTTTATGCTATTTGGTCAAACAGGGGCACAGTCGCAAAAACAATAATTGGGAACCATTCTGCGGTGAATTTGCGAATTTTTATTTTGCAGATGGTTATAGTGGCATCAGGCAATGTCCTGTATATGTGAAGAAATATGATATTAATGCCGACACAATGTACGTTATAAAGTCTGTTGGTTGCGATAACTCAGGAACTATGATAAGATGTGATTGTGATAAGTTCAGAAAGGAATATGAAAAGAAAAAAGATGTTGAAAAATGTGATTGTCCTGAGATAGAAAGATACAACTATCTTCGTCGATCATATTCAAAAAAATCCTCTAAACTCAAAAAGGATGATGTCAAATAAGGAAGTCTGATGTCCTTTCTTGTTTGAACTTGTCGGTGTCCTATTTTACGAGGATTGTTAAGGGCGGAACGCCCTAACCTCTCCCAAAATGCGAGCCGTAGGCGAGCACATAAATTTAATAAAATCACAGAGGATAGAAGTTTTTAGAGAAAGACTTCGCTTTTTATGAGGAAAATAGAGATATTGAATTGCCCAAGACTTTAAGTGGCACTTAAAACAAGGTGTTTTTTTGTATAAGATAAGGCCTAAAACTGCACCAATCAGTTATTTATTTGCATGGCCAAAGGAAATAAACTATCTTTACACTGCAAAAAAGGTCGAATGATTCGACTGTTTTTGCAGTAACTCAATATGAGATTGACTTTGTGGTCAATACGGGATTAGAAAAAATCTACATTCAATCAGCTTTGAATGTAGATACTGAGGAAAAACATAATCAGGAGACTTTCTCGTTGAAGAACTCAGGAGATCTTTTCCGTAAGATAGTCATTGTTGACGGAAACGCAAAGCAATGGACGGATGAAAACGGCATTGTGTACATTGGTGTCATTCCATTCCTGCTGAGAGATTCGAGTCTTGGCTTCTAAAAGGACGTATATCTTTAAGAATCCTACTGACCGTTGGCCACAGACTCTCGACACAAGAGTTTATCTGTTGGCGGAGAGTGTGATGAATAGGAAGTAACCATTTACGTTTTTGTTTAAAAGAGATGTATTTTGCAGTAGTAAAAATAGAACTAAGCGATGGTTATGTATTATTGACAATAACATTTGATATTTTATATTAAAGCATTATGATAGAAACCATTAAAATCAATTGGAAGAATTGCTTTGGAATAAAGCAATTAGAGCATGAGTTTAAGTTTGAGACAGGTAAGCCTGTTCATTTACTTTATGCTCCGAATGGCACAATGAAAACTTCTTTTGCAAAGACAATGAAGTTTTTGTCAGGACAAAGCAAAGAAAAACCATGTGACAAACTTCGTCCAAAAGAAGAAAGTAAATATGATGTATTGAACGGCGCATCTATGATTTCTAAGGACTCGCTATTTGTTGTAAATGGAGATGATAACATTGACAGTTCTTCTTCATTTGTGAATTTCTTAGCGAGTTCAGAACTTAAATCGAAATATGACAACATTTATAACAAACTCAATAAAGAAAAGGATGCATTAATGACTAAATTGAAAAATGCATCTATTAGTACGGACTGTGAAAAAGAGATTATTGAGGCCTTTTCATCAAACAATGACACAACAATCTTCAATATTTTGGACGCTTTATGTGATAAAGTAAAGACAGGATTACCTTTGTTTGAGTTCAAGTATAATGATGTATTCGACACAAAAGGAGCTGTAAAAACATTTCTTGAGGCAAATAAAGATAGTCTAAAAGATTACATAGACAATTACGAAAAATTGTTATCGAAATCTTCTTTATATCGCTCTGTAGATGGTTTTTCTTTTGGCACCTATCAAGCTTCTCAATTATTGCAAAATGTTTCTGATGGAAACTTTTTTGGTGTTAAACATAAAATGACGTTGCAAAATGGCACAGTGGTTACTTCTCATGACCAATTAAAGCAAATAATGACAGAAGAACAAGAAAAAATTCTTAGCGATGAAAAGCTTAAGAAAACCTTCGAGAAAATAACTAAAGCAATCGATAAGAACACAGAACTTCGTTATTTCAAAAAAGTAATAGAGTCCCATCCTGATTGGATTGTCGAGATGCTCGATTATGATGAATTCAAGAAAAAAGTATGGCTCGGATATTTGGCCAAAGAGGATATAAAACCTTTGTTTGATTCATACATTAAAGTGTATAATGAAAACAAAGAAGAACTACATGCGGTCTTGGGACAGGCTGAACAACAGCAAGAAAAGTGGGGAAACATCATTAATTTATACAATGATCGTTTCCATGTTCCTTTCCAAGTATCCATCTCAAATCAAAAAGACATAATTCTAAAGCAAGAAGCTGCAAAACTACAATTTTCATATGTTGAAGAAGGAAAAAAGCCTGTGTTAAGTTCTAAAGATGACCTTGAAAAAATTCTCAGTAAAGGAGAAAGACGTGCTTTCGTCATCTTACAATTCTTATTTGAAATGGAAGCACGCAAAACATCTCCAAACGACACAATCGTCGTAATGGATGATATTGCAGATTCTTTTGATTATCAGAATAAATATGCGATAGTTGAGTATATTAAGGACTTAGCCGTAAGAGGAAACAATAAGTTCTATATGTTTATAATGACTCATAATTATGACTTTTATCGGACAATTGCTTCTCGATTGAGTGCATCATTAAGTCATCTATGGATGGTTGAACGCAAATCAGATGGTAATATATCAGTTGAACAAGGACAGTATAAAGGAGATGTTTTTGCAAATGCTTTTGTGGGTAAAGACAAAGATGATAAAATATTCATAAGTATGATTCCGTATGTAAGAAACCTTATTGAGTACTCTAATGGCGAGAATGATGACAAGTATCTCTTATTGACAAGTTGTCTTCATCAGAAGAATGACACATTATCTATTACTGAATCTCAAGTAATAGATATTATGAAGAGCTTCACTAGAGGAAAAGGTATGAAACGTACTGATTCAGGAAAGAAAATGTATGATATAATAATGGATACAGCTGAATCTGTGGCAAATGAGCCAAATCCAAATCTTGTACTATTACAAAATAAGATTGTCTTATCTATTGCAATTCGCTTGATGGCAGAAAAATATTTGAAAGAAAAAATTCTTGCCACAGGATTCCAAGAAAAAGACTTGGAAGTTAAGGGGTCTCAGACTGGGCAATGGACAGAGATTTATAAAAAACAATGTCCTAATGATAGCAATAGAGCTATAATAGAAAGAGTTAACATGATGACTCCAGAGTTGATACATCTCAATAGTTTTATGTATGAGCCACTGATAGATATGTCCATTTATCATTTGATAAAATTGTACAAAAATTGCAAAATTCTATCTGTATAATTTGACAATATCAATCGACTGAATGGTATTGTGATAAATTATTTCAAGCGGAAATTGCATAATTCCATCAGTTTTCGTCTGTAATATTTTAAAGAATCTATCAAAATGGCAAATTTCTCTCATCATCATCTTCTTTAAGTATATCCCACAACACCCTTGGCAATATTTTTTTGAATTTTTCTATGCTGTTTGCTGGAATGTTTATCTGTTGCAAAGAATGACAATCAGAAAACGCGCTATATCCAATACTAGTAACAGAATCTGGAATGTAGATTTGTTGCAAAGAATGACAATCAGAAAATGCGCTATATCCAATACTAGTAACAGAATCTGGAATGTAGATTTGTTTCAAAGACGAGCAATAACAAAACGCCCCTTCTCCAATAGAAGTTACAGAATCCGGAATGTTGATTTGTTTCAAAGACGAGCAACTAGAAAACGCCCACTCGCCAATACTAGTAACAGAATCTGGAATGTTTATCTGCTGCAAAGACGAGCAACTAGAAAACGCACCATTTCCAATACAGATTACAGAATCTGGAATGTTTATCTGCTGCAAAGACGAGCAAATAGAAAACGCCCACTCGCCAATACTAGTAACAGAATCTGGAATGTTTATCTGCTGCAAAGACGAGCAATAATGAAACGCGGAATCACCAATACTTGTGACAGAGTCTGGAATACGTATGATTTTGTTTGTTCCAACGCACGATATAATTGTCTTTCTTTGAACATCAATTAATAATCCTTTATCAACTATGAAGCGAGTAGAATTACTTTTTATTGTTAGATTTTCACAACCAGAAAACGCCCCTTCTTCAATAGAAGTTACAGAATCCGAAATGTTTATCTGTTGCAAAGAATGACAATCAGAAAACGCTCTATATCCAATACTAGTTACAGAATCCGGAATGTTGATCTGTTTCAAAGAAGAGCAGCCTCTAAACGCCCCTTCTCCAATAGAAGTTACAGAATCGGGAATGTAGATCTGTTTCAAGGAAGAGCAACAATAAAATGTTTCATTTCCAATATATAAGACTGAATTCGGAATGAAGATTTGCTTTAAAGATGAGCATTTATAAAAAACGCCATCTCCATCATATTCGTCATCGTAAAAGTTATAATATTCCTTTTCTTGGTCTAATGTAGATTTTTTAGGTGTTTTATTACCAATGCAGATGATAGAATCTGGGATGTTGATTTGCTTTAAAGAAAAACAATTTGCAAACGTTCTAATTTCAATACTAGTTACAGAATCTGGAATGTAAATCTGTTTCAAAGAAGAACAATCAGAAAACGCATCTTTTCCAATAGAAGTGACCGAATCTGGAATTAAGATCTGTTTCAAGGAAGAGCAACCAGAAAATGCTCTATCTCCAATACAGGTTACAGAATCCGGAATGTTGATCTGTTTCAAAGAAGAGCAACCACTAAACGCCCCTTCTCCAATACAAGTGATTGAATTAGGGATGTTATAGATGTATTCTAAATGCTTACAATTATAAAAAGCTCCATTGCCAATTTTATAAACTGAGGATGGAATTAAAATTGCATTAAACGCAGGTTCACCCCAAATACCGTTTTCAGGATCAAAATCCTCATAAAAGCTAAATGCATAGTCGCATATTACTTTTGTTTCTTCCTTAATAACATAAGTTCCTGATTTTTGCTCTTTACACTTCAATAATCTTTTTCCATCTTTGCTATACACCACACCAAATTCATCCTCAATTCCATTCTTTATATCCTCTTCTGTCGCCTCAGTTGATAGATTCTCTTCCAATTCCCCTATAGAAAAAAGTTTGATATTTGCTGTCCAAGGTTTGTCTGCATCGAGCTCATATTTGTCGTAAACTTTGCTGAAGTTTTCTTTGCCATTTATAAGCGAACAAAATTTTGATATTCGTTCATCTTTATCGGAATAGCTGAAATAGGGTCCGACGCAGACAAACTGATTGTATCCTTTTATGTGTTCGTTTATCACTACTGCAAATCGGTATAAATTAAATTTTAAATCCAACACATTCGATAATATATGCAGAGTAGGAATGTTTTCGTCGGTTTCAATATCGGTCATTAAAAGTTTGTCGAAGGTTTTGTTGACTGTGTTGATTTCTGCTTCAGGCAAAAAAGCGGATGTGTGCAGCGCAGCTCTTTTCAGGCATGTTTCGGATGGCTCTATCAGGGTTACTTTTCTGATGTTTTGGATTATGCCTTCTTCCTTCAGAAAATCTACGTAACACATTGTGCCAATAGCTTGTCCGCAGCCATAATCGATGATATTTATTTCTGGCTGTTGAAGGAAATCTTCGGGTAAATTGGCGAAAGCACAGTCGAGCTTTGCCTTGTGCATCTTGCCGAATGAATAGATATACACTAGCATCTGAGGCTCGGTGTCTATTTGCACCACACCGCGGTCAAGCATATCATACATGTCGTCAACGAGCTGTTGTGGCAGGTCGTTGATTAAATTTCTTGTAAAGCTCATTATCTTGTCGAACGACAGATCTTCTTGATATTTGAGTTTGTATGCGTATGTTGTCTTTTCTTCTATCATAGTCATTTCCCCGTTATCGTTTCTCCAAAAGGATTTTCTTTGTGTTTGTTCCAGTTTAGCAAGGCGGATTCTTTGCTTGTGTTGGCATAGCAGTATTCGCAAAGATGCGGGCAGGTGTTGTATTCTCCGATGTCTTTGGATGCCATGCATTCACAGAATTGCCGTTGTCCGGGATCTTTTTTGTGGGTGCTGATGAAATAATGGTTGCCGGGCAGAAGTATCGCATTGCCGGGCAGTTGGGCGTCTCCGAATAAATTTGGCGACGGTACTTTCTCTATCCTCACTTTCATGAAATCCATCAGTTTATTGTCGCTCCATGCAAGTCGGGTGATTAAATCTCCGTCGACGCAACGATTATGCTGGATTCCGTATTTGCTGATGTCTATCTTCTCTCCGCATGTGGCAAGCTGGTAGTGCCATCCACGTTCCTGGTTCATGATGGAAAGTTTTTCCGCAAATTCTTCCATCTGTTCTGCTTCCCATTCGTGATAATGGATGCCATTCACGTCGAGATTATGCTTCACTTTTTTATACATGGCTATGTCCGCGTAGCTGAACACCAATTTTTCTGTGTAGCCTTTCAGCTGGTCGCCGATATTCTGAACTTTCTGCAAAAGGGAATCTACCGATATATCATCAGTCAGTATCATAGGGTCGAATCTCCACACCACAGCCCCTTTTCCAAGTTGCTCTACCAGCTGTTTGAATGTCTCGATGCGGTATTCTAGAGGCTGAACTTTCTCCAGTTTTTCCTGTTCGTAGTCGTTAAGCGTATATTGGATATAGCATTTGATGTCGCGTTCTTTGAGAATATGCAGATAGGGTAGTAACGGACGTGGATTCTTCGACCAGAACACGATGAAGCGTGTTCTGGCGTAGGAAATGTATGACTTTACTCCATTGAATGGGTTTGTCCATGCAGAGTAGCCCTTCTCCAATCTATCGAAAAACCAGTCGGCATAGAATGCAGGGATGTCTGTGCTCCTGCTGGCAGACACAATGACTGGAGCCTGCGCTTTCATTGTCTGACCGTTGACAATTATGTCGGTATGATTCCACGTTGCCATAGGTTAAATTTTTATATCTCAAATCAGAATGCAAAATTCATCATCATCTGTTTGATTGATGCAGACTTGTGATCTTTCACGTCTTGCAGCATTTTGTTGATTGCGGTCTTAAAGAAGAATCTGACAAGATATTCATCTGTATTCTCTTTTCTGATAGCGTTCAGACAATCAAGGTATTCAGGTTTGTCTTTTGAGTCAATCACTATCATTGGATGCCCCATTTTTTGGAGAATATAATTGCTGAACAATCTTCCGATTCTTCCGTTTCCATCGCGGAATGGATGCAGATATTCATAGAATCCATGGAATCTAGCTGCGATTATCATTGGATGTTGCGATTTTTCTTCAATCGCTTTTTGGGTCGATTCCAATAATTTGGGAACACGTGAAATCAGAATCTCATGATCTCCAAACACGGTCTCTCCAGCACACATATCTGTGTCTGTATATTCTCCTGGCACAGCACCCGGCACCTTGTAGGGCAGAGTAGTGCTCATCATTATTTTGTGAGTCTCTTTTAGCAATGATTCCGTAAGAGGACGGGATGTGTCGCTTAAAAGGAATTCGTATGCTTTGAAATGGTCGAGTATCTCGAATGCTTCAAATAAAGTTTTGTTTTGTGGAATTAATCCTAATCCTTTTTCTTTAAGCTCCTGAGTGTCTCCAACGGTGAAACTGTTGCCCTCGATGGCGCAACTGTGTGCGGAGAAAAGTATTTCGTGTCTGACACGAAGATCTTCTATCGCCACTTTCGTGCCGATAGTCTTATCATACTCTTTAAGAGCCTCTTCGTATTCTTTTATTTCAGACGCGAACATATTCCAAATTACGAATTATGCATTATGAATTATGAATTATGAATTATGAATTACGCATTGTCACACAGTATCTCAAACTCTATGTTTTCTCCGTCAAGCACCGTCGACGTGCGTTCAAAATCAAGCATCGACAGTCTGATATTCAATGCGATGACACTGTCGCTGAGGATTCTCTTGCGCTGCATCAGATCTGTCTCAGCCAACGCTTTGTCCAACACTTCCAAAGCATCCTCTATGTCTTTGGCATCCACGGAACTTAATTCGTGCATCTCATCAGAGGGATAATCGTCGGTGATTTTGCAGAGTCTTTCCAATTTATCTTCGTCAAGAGTCTTGACCAATTCTACCTTTTCACCGAGTTTTTTGACTATTTCTTTATAGTTTGGATTTTCCGTGTTGCGGGAAACGCATGATAGGATTCCAGCGCATTTGTTGATCCAATTGTCGCTCTGCTTCGCAAAATGGAAGAAATCGCCTGGCACTTTATTGCCAAACTTATCTTCTGCCACAAGCAATGCCGCTATTGTGATGTGGTGCTTGTATCCGCATATCGTCTCCAACTGAATCTGTGCGGCTCTTTTTGCAGACCACGAAAAACTGCCTAAATAGTCAATGTATTTCTTGTAGACTTCCTCACTATCCATGTCGTCGTATGTGAGTGTGTCCACAATTGGTTGCATGATCGTGTCAAGCAACTCGATGTTTGTCTCTTTGTTTGTAATGGCTTCTTCAAGTCTGTTTTTGGCGTTTGCCACAGACTCTTCAACTTCTGCGTAAAATTTATCTATTAGATTGTCAATGTTCTCTGACATCTCTTCTGAATTAATTAAAAATTAAGAGTTAAGAATTAAGAATTGCTTTTATTCTCTGCACCAATGTCGGATGTGAATAATGGTAGCTCACAAATAGCGAGTCTGGAGTCAGGTTGGAAAGTGAGTCGGCTGACAGCTTTTTCAATGCACTTACCAATTCGTCTCCCTTGCCATGCTTCTTTGCGAAAGCGTCTGCCTCATATTCGTATTTGCGGGTCAGAATGTTCACAAGCCAGCCAACTACGGTTGAGATTGGCGACATCAATAGCATGAATGCGTACAGACTCAAGTGGAACGACGGTTTGTCGCTGCCAAACACGGCTGCTAAGTCCGCATTGCCAGTCTCAGGATCTCCCAAGAATAATGACGACAGGAACAGAATGAATACCATATTCAAAATGCCCAATGCCAACTGTTTAGTGGTGTGCTTGCATTTCTGATGTCCGATTTCGTGAGCCAATACGGCTACGATCTCTTCGTCTGTCATCTTATTTTTCAATGTGTCGTACAGACATATTCTTTTTCTTGAGCCCAGACCTGAGAAGAATGCGTTGGCTTTGGTGCTGCGTTTGCTGCCGTCAATAATGTAGATGTCTGAAATTTTGAATCCCGTCTTATTGCTAAACTCTTCAATCGCTGTGCGGAGGGAACCATCCTCAAGCGGAGTCATCTTATTGAAAAGCGGAAGAATTACCGACGTGTAGAAAGTCATGAAGAATATCATGATTCCTGCTAAAATCACAGAGCCGATAATCCAGTAGTTCACGCCAAGCCATTGGTAAACATACGCTAAAGCAGCCACTACCACCGTCATCAGAACCATTGAAATAAGCATGTTCTTGATTGTGTCGCCAATGAATGTGCCGACGGTCATCTTGTTGAATCCGAATTTCTCCTCAATCACGAAATTCTTGTATGCCGACATCGGAATCGAGATGACGTCGGAAATCAAGTTTGTAGCGACGACGAAAATTGCGGCTGTCCATGGTTCGGAGAATCCGAAACTTCTTGCAAAATCATCGATATACTTGAACGCGAATGTGAAAAGCAGGATCAATGTCACTGAAAGAGACACGATATCGGTGAAATTGCCAAACTTATTGTTTGCCGCAAAATACTCCTGTTGTTTGCGGTATTCCTCTTCGCTGTAAAGCCCTTCCACCTCTTTAGGAAGAGGTTGTGTCGACGCGATTCTGTTGCGATGGTCGAGATATTTCTCCCATGCCGTCTCCACGACGATGAATGCGACGATTATGAAAAATAAAGTTGTGTATGTCATGATATTCTCAGTGTTTGTTTTATTCTACATATAATACCAGACCCTTCAAATACTCTCCCTCTGGATGGTATATGTTGACGGGATGGTCGGATGGCTGAGTAAGCTGGTGAAGAATTCTCACGTTGCGTCCTGTCATTGCGGCTGCCGAGAATACGGCAAGACGGAATTGCTCTTTGCTCACTGCCTGAGAGCAAGAGAAAGTGAATAGTATTCCACCTTTTCTGATTTTCTCGAAAGCTTTGGCATTCAGCTTCTTATATCCATTCAACGCACGTTTGAGCACATCTCTGTGTTTTGCGAAAGCTGGTGGATCAAGGATGATAAGGTCGTATTCACCGTCTTTCATATCATCAAGGAATTTGAAAGCGTCTGTGGCCTCCGCTTTGTGACGTGTGTCGCCAGGGAAATTCAATTCCACATTTTCTTTTGTTAGCTCGATAGCTTTTGCGGAAGAGTCGACGGAAGTGACGCTCTTTGCTCCGCCTCGCATAGCGTAGAATGAGAATCCGCCTGTGTAGCAGAACATGTTGAGCACATCTTTGTCTTTTGCGTAGTGCTCAAGAAGCGCGCGGTTGTCGCGTTGGTCGACGAAGAATCCCGTCTTCTGACCCTTTATCCAGTCTGCCTTGAATTTCAAACCGTTTTCGATGGCGATGAAATCAGCCTCGTTGGCGCTTCCGATAAGATATCCGTCTTCCTTGTCTGTTTCAGACTTGTAAGGCAAAGTTGTTTCTGATTTGTAGTAGACATTCTCAATCTGGCCGTCCATCACCTTGATAAGCTCCTTGGCAAGCAAATCCTTGATATTATGGATGCCCACAGAGTGAGCCTGCATCACTGCAGTCTTGCCGTAGATGTCGATGACGCATCCGGGAATTCCGTCGCCTTCACCATGGATAAGACGATAGGTGTTGTTGTCAGCTCGTCCTGCGATACCGATAGCGCGACGCATCTTGTAAGCCTCGCTCAGTTTAGTGTTCCAGAATTTGGCTGTCGGCTCCTCATCCTTGAATGAGAAAATTCTTACAGCTATGCTTCCGATTTGATAGTGTCCCACCGCGCAAAATTCGCCTTTGGAAGTGAAAACCTTCACCACGTCTCCCTCTTTAGGATTGCCTTCAATCTTAGCGATCGCGCCTGAAAACACCCACGGATGGAATCTGAATACAGCTTCTTCCTTTCCGTTTTTTAATATTACTCTACAATTTGACATAATAATTCAAAATAATATGCAAAGGTAGCGATTTATATATAGAGTTGAAAATTAAAAGTTAAAATTTAAGAATTAGGTGCAGCCAAGCAGGAAGAAAAAAGAATTGATAGGTCTTAGTTTGTGACTGTATATTTCTATGAGGATTGTGAAGGGCGGAATGCTCTTGTCTGTTACTCATTGCGAGTCCGTAAGGCGAGCACACATAATTTAATAAAACCACAGAGGCACAAAGTTCACAGAGAATTTTAGTAAAAAGAGAAGTAAAAAAACGTCAATTCGATGAAAAAAAAATGATAGTTGGAGTGTAATAAATGAGGATTGTTAAGGACGGAACGTCCTAACCCCTCCACACGTGCGAGCCGTAGGCGAGCACATAAATTTAATAAAACCACAGAGGTACAAAGTTCACAGAAAAAGTCTACGACTTTATTTATAAGTAAAAGAGAAGAAAAAAGTAGTTGTTAAAAGATATCGCTTTGATTATATGACGTATAAAGATTAAAGCCGGTAAAGAATCTCCATAGGCATTACGTTTTAATTGTTATACTTAAAATCAAATAATTCGATCTATACGCCTTAATTGGCTGTAGTTTTTTGAGGATCGTTAAGGACGGAACGTCCTAACTCCACCACACATCTGCGAGTTCGTAAGAACGAGCAGCTATAAAGTTATGAAAGCCTAAGATTATGCGTAAAGAATAATATTCTTTTCCTTGATCATCTCACGGAGGTTGATCAACGCGTATCTGGCACGACCAAGAGCGGTGTTGATGCTGATATTCTTCTTTTCAGCGATCTCGTTGAAACTCAAATCCTCGAAATAGTGCATTCTGATGATCTCAGTCTGAGGCTCTGGAAGATTGTTGATCAGACGGTGCAACGTCTCATTAATCTGCTCTTTCACAATCATATCCTCCTCATTGTCGTCGAGAGCAGCATCCTCGTTGATAAGGTCGTCGTTGTAGACGCAGTCGTTTTTGGACGAACGCATGTAGTCGATCACCATGTTGTGAGCGATAGTCTTCACCCATCCGACAAATTTGCCGGAGTCATGGTATTCTCCTTTACGGATTTTTGTAAGCACACGGATTGACACTTCCTGGAAGATATCGTCCGTAAGATCACGGTCGTGAGTTAGTTGCATAATGTAAGCGTACACTTCAGCTTTGCACTGGGCAATCTGCAACTCCTTGTCTGCTGAAAAATTGTTTCGAATCATATACTACTAATTTTTACACCGGTATTGCTATCGGCAGGTTAATTTATTTAAGTGTATATGTTCTGTTCAATAGGCATTGGGTTTTAATTGTTATACTTAAAAATCAAATAATTCGACCTATACTCCTTAATTGGCTATAGTTTTTTGAGGATTGTTAAGGACGGAACGTCCTAACTCCACCACACATCTGCGAGTTCGTAAGAACGAGCAGCTATAAAGTTATGAAAGCCTAAAATTATGCGTACAGAATGATATTTTTTTCCTTGATCATTTCACGGAGGTTGATCAACGCGTATCTGGCGCGACCAAGAGCGGTGTTGATGCTGATATTCTTCTTTTCAGCGATCTCGTTGAAACTCAAATCCTCGAAATAGTGCATCTTGATAATCTCAGTCTGAGGTTTTGGCAGTTTGTTGATCAGACGGTGCAACGTCTCATTAATTTGCTCTTTCACAATCATATCCTCTTCGCTATCGTCGAGAGCAGCGTCTTCGTTGATAAGGTCGTCCGAGTAGACGCAATTGTTTTTTGCCGAACGCATATAATCGATCACCATGTTGTGTGCGATAGTCTTCACCCATCCGGCGAATTTACCGTTGTCCTGATACTCACCTTTGCGGATTTTAGAGAGTACACGGACAGAAACTTCCTGAAAGATGTCGTCAGCAAGTTCACGATCGTGAGTAAGTTGCATAATATATGCGTAAACCTCAGCTTTACACTGGGCTAACTGCAACTCTTTGTTCGCTAAAAATTCGGTATTTCGAATCATATACTACCATATTTACGCCGATAATGTTATCAGCAAACCAATATTTATTTAAGAGTATATGTTCTATCTATAGGCGTTTCGTTTTAATTGTTACACGACTGCAAATATATAAAAAAAATTAAAATTGATACAGAAAAATGGATTTTTTTTGAAAAAAATTGTAGAGACGTTGTGCACAACGTCTCTACGTTATCAGAATATTTTTGATTTTATTGATATCTAATGAAAAATGCAATATATTTGGATTTTATTAGTGTGAAACGACAATCTTTTTATTATGAAAAACATTTTATTGACTCTTATACTTATCTTGTTTGGAACGTCCTACGTGTTTGCCTGTGAATCATGTATGTTGACCAATGGAACTTTTCGAACATACCACTATAAAGGAAATGTCAAAACAGTATATGAGGTAAAAATCCGCAAATATTTGGACACTCTCGGCAATGAGAATATAGATACATTGTCTATTATTTTTAACCATTTTGATAAAAATCACGGATGTTTGTTAATGGATTACGAGAACCGCTCATCGGGTAATTCTGCATACATGAGGTACGAAATAATCAATGGAAAATATGAATTGGTTGAAGGTCATGGCGGATTCCCTATAGGTGATTTTCGTAGAATCTATTCGAATGATGGCAAAATATTAGAAGAACACCGTTCTAAGGACATTGGTCTATACAATTCAAAAGGAAAAAATTACAGAACAATTACATATGAATCAGAAAAATCCAAGAAAATAAAAAGCTACGAATATGTCTATTACGACAAAAAAGGAAGAGATACAGCCATCATTTCGATGGACAGATACTTCAATGTCATATCCCATAAAAAGAAAGTTTACGACAAACGTGGAAAACTGACGGAGGAATATGAAAATGGAAAACTCACGTCTTACCATAGATATGATTCGAAAGGTAGGTTGTTGGCTGATTCCTCATATTGTAGTAAACACACATACACCTACGATTCAAAGGGAAGAATATTAACAATTCAAAAATCCAACGATTGTATTTATGCAGGAGGTAATAAACAGCCCACTCGAATATCTGGAGAAAAATACGAATATGGAAAGAATGGGGAAAAAACCGTACAAGAATTTGTAAACGGAGAGTTTGACAACGTTAAACGCTACGATAAAAATGGGAACCAAACCTACTTTAAAAGTCGTTCTAGTGAATGTAAAAACAAATACGATGAGAAGAATAGAATGATTGAAAGCATAAGTACATCTGGCTCTTACACCTATATAGATAAATATAAAAATGGGGAGAAGGATCCTTTGAATAGGGAAACGTATAGAAATGATACACTTATATACATTGCACATTACGAAGAAAAACGTGTTGATAATAAATTGATTAGCACAGAAATTAATGGGGTAGAAGATGATACTCTGAAAGGTAAACTCCATATCGATACGATAACATCAGTCTCGACTTTTGATAAGGACGACAAGATTTTGACAAAATGTTCATGTTACAATTCTACGGAGCCGAATTGCACACGCTACACTTACAATGAACAAGGACAATTGCTTTCTGTCGTACATGACAAAGCCCGCAGGAATGACATATATATATGGGCGACAAGAATAGATTATCAATATAATGAGCATCATAATCTCGTATCGGAAACACATTGGTATGGAGAGAAAATGGTTTATCAAAAAACGAATCATTATGATGCCGACAATCATTTGGTAGAATCCAAATGTGTAGAAAGTGATCGTTATTACACGTTGACTAAATATGATAAGGTGGGGAATGAGATCGAAGAAGTACGTACATCAAATGGAATCGAAACCACTGTAAAATCAGGGAAATCGACTAAAGTGTACAAAAATCCGATAAACATTCAAATGACAACATACACCTACTATGATGAGTAGGTTGTAATGCCTAACTTTTTGTCGCTGAAATTTAAAGGCTCTGTCCTAGTTTATGGCTGATTTTTACGAGGATTGTTAAGGGCGGAACGCCCTAACCCTCTCCCCACGTGCGAGCCGTAGGCGAGCACATATAAAACAAAAAACACAGAGGATAGAGTTTTTCAGAGAAAGTCTTCGACTTTTTTTGAGGAAAAGAGACGAAAAATCAGTCATAAACTAAGACAGAGCCAAAAAGAGTAGAGTTTTGTGGAATATTCCGTTAAAAAAGAGTGCTTTATGTTAGTTTATGATTGATATTGCAAAAAACTGAGCTTGTTCTGTGGCTTAATTTGAGGATTGTTAAGGGCGGAA
>JAEIGA010007812.1_pt1 | contig 16226 bp, 12 predicted proteins | sample 9270691 | NCBI WGS metagenome assembly JAEIGA01 (sample SAMN17057246, study PRJNA624740) | gut metagenome | biome: biome; isolation source: fecal sample | host: Bos grunniens | place: China: Xizang | collected 2019
AAAAAAAAAAAAAAAAAAAACGCAATGGAAACTCCATTATTTAAATCAATAATTTTACAATGAAAATCTTATTATTTAAATTTTAACCTCGCAATGGAAACTCCATTATTTAAACTGTAATAAATCAAAATCAATTGTAATAAATTGTAAAAGAAATTAATTGAAAATTTCATAATGAATTGCCTGATAAAAAGGATTACCTTGATAGGGTAAATCATGTAATAATATTACATTCATTATATTTATATTTAATAGAATTAAACTATTTCTAAAAGTATCAAAAACTTTTGTGCATCATACACCAAAATATATTAATATAAAAAGATAAGCTAACTAAGCTACTGGGCTCATACCCCATTTATAAAGGTTCTAATCCTTTTCTTTTTAATTTTTAATAATTCATCAAAAATTATATTTTTCGGTATTTTAATAATAGGAACTTTAATTTCTATTTCAGCTAATTCTTGACTAGGTGCTTGAATAGGATTAGAAATTAATTTATTAGCTTTTATCCCCCTAATAAGAGATAATAAATTAATATCTACAGAAGCTTCACTTAAGTACTTCTTAACACAAGCATTAGCTTCTTCAGTATTTTTATTTGCAGTAATTTTATTTCTGCTTAATTCAAGAAAAAGAAATTCTAACTATTTTATAGAAATAATAATTTTTTCTTCTCTTCTTTTAAAAAGAGGATCGGCTCCCTTTCATTTTTGATTTCCAAATGTAATAGAAGGGCTATCCTGATTAAATGCATTAATTTTAATAACTTGACAAAAAATTGCTCCTTTAATATTAATTTCTTATATTATTTTTAAACCATTAATTATTACAAGCATTATTTTGTCTAGTTTAATCGGTGCATTAGGAGGATTAAATCAAACTTCTTTACGAAAGTTGATAGCTTACTCTTCAATTAATCATTTAGGTTGAATATTAGCTGCTATATATAACAGTAATATTTTATGAATAACTTACTTTATATTTTATACTTTCTTAACATTTTCAATAATTTTTATATTTAATATGTTCAAAACTTCACATATTAATCAATTATTTTCAATGTTTTTCCATTCAAAGGTTATAAAATTCTTTTTATTTTTTAATCTATTATCCTTAGGAGGATTACCTCCATTTTTAGGATTCTTCCCGAAATGAATTGTTATTCAATCTTTAACTATTAATAATCAATTATTTTTATTAACTTTTATAGTATTAATAACATTAATTACATTATATTTTTATATACGATTATGTTATAGAGCTTTTATATTAAATTATTACGAAAGTAATTGATTAACATCTTCAGCTTATAAGTCATCTTATATGAAAATTTTTATAATTTGTTCATTCTTTTCTTCATTTGGGTTGTTTTTAATTTCTTCCCTTTATTATATATTTTAAGGCTTTAAGTTAAATAAACTAATAGCCTTCAAAGCTATAAATATAAGAATAATCTTTTAAGCCTTAGTAAATTATTTACTCCTTTAGAATTGCAGTCTAATGTCATTATTGACTATAAAGCCAATTTTACTGATTAAAGAGAAATAATTCTCATAAATAGATTTACAGTCTATTGCCTAAACTTCAGCCATTTAATCGCGACAATGATTATTTTCTACTAATCATAAAGATATTGGTACACTATATTTTATTTTTGGAGCTTGATCAGGTATAGTAGGGACTTCATTAAGTATTCTAATTCGAGCTGAATTAGGACACCCTGGAGCTTTAATTGGAGATGATCAAATTTATAATGTAATTGTAACAGCTCATGCTTTTATTATAATTTTCTTTATAGTAATGCCTATTATAATTGGAGGATTTGGAAACTGATTAGTTCCTCTTATATTAGGTGCTCCTGATATAGCTTTCCCTCGAATAAATAATATAAGTTTTTGACTTTTACCTCCTGCATTAACATTATTATTAGTAAGTAGTATAGTAGAAAATGGGGCTGGGACAGGATGAACTGTTTACCCACCTTTATCTTCTAATATTGCTCACGGTGGAGCTTCTGTTGATTTAGCTATTTTCTCTTTACATTTAGCTGGAATTTCATCAATTTTAGGTGCTGTAAATTTTATTACAACTGTTATTAATATACGATCAACAGGAATTACTTTTGATCGAATACCATTATTTGTTTGATCAGTAGTTATTACAGCTTTATTACTTTTATTATCTTTACCAGTTTTAGCTGGAGCTATTACTATATTATTAACAGATCGAAATTTAAATACTTCATTCTTTGATCCAGCAGGAGGAGGAGATCCTATTTTATATCAACATTTATTTTGATTTTTCGGACACCCTGAAGTTTATATTTTAATTTTACCTGGATTTGGAATAATTTCTCATATTATTAGTCAAGAATCTGGTAAAAAGGAAACTTTCGGATCATTAGGAATGATTTATGCTATGTTAGCAATTGGTTTATTAGGATTTATTGTATGAGCTCATCATATATTTACAGTAGGAATAGACGTTGATACTCGAGCATATTTTACTTCAGCTACAATAATTATTGCTGTACCAACTGGAATTAAGATTTTCAGTTGATTAGCTACTTTATATGGTACTCAATTAAACTATTCTCCAGCTACATTATGAGCTTTAGGATTTGTTTTCTTATTTACAGTAGGGGGACTTACTGGAGTAGTATTAGCTAATTCTTCTGTTGATATTATTCTTCATGACACATATTATGTAGTAGCTCATTTCCACTATGTATTATCTATAGGAGCTGTATTTGCTATTATAGCCGGATTTGTACATTGATATCCATTATTTACTGGATTAACATTAAATAACAAGATGTTAAAGAGTCAATTTATTATTATATTTATTGGAGTAAATTTAACATTCTTCCCTCAACATTTCTTAGGATTAGCTGGAATACCTCGACGATATTCTGATTATCCAGATGCTTATACAACATGAAATGTAGTATCAACTATTGGTTCAACAATTTCATTATTAGGAATTTTATTTTTCTTCTTTATTATTTGAGAAAGTTTAGTAACTCAACGACAAGTATTATTCCCAGTTCAATTAAATTCTTCAATTGAATGACTACAAAATACTCCACCAGCTGAACACAGTTATTCAGAATTACCTTTACTAACTAATTTCTAATATGGCAGATTAGTGCAATGGATTTAAGCTCCATATATAAAGTATTTTACTTTTATTAGAATTAACTTATGTCAACATGAGCAAATTTAGGTTTACAAGATAGTTCTTCTCCTTTAATAGAACAATTAATCTTTTTTCATGATCATGCACTTTTAATTTTAGTAATAATTACTGTTTTAGTAGGTTATTTAATATTTATATTATTTTTTAATAAGTATGTAAATCGATACTTACTACACGGACAAACTATTGAAATTATTTGAACAATCTTACCTGCAATTATTTTATTATTTATTGCTTTCCCTTCTTTACGACTTTTATATTTATTAGATGAAATTAATGAACCTTCAATTACTTTAAAGGCTATTGGTCATCAATGATATTGAAGTTATGAATATTCAGATTTTGCTAACGTTGAATTTGATTCATATATAATCCCTACTAATGAATTATCAGTTGATAGTTTCCGTTTATTAGATGTTGATAATCGAGTAGTTCTTCCTATAAATTCTCAAGTTCGAATTTTAGTAACAGCTGCAGATGTAATTCATTCTTGAACAATTCCTGCATTAGGAGTAAAGGTAGATGGAACACCTGGACGACTTAATCAAACAAATTTCCTTATTAATCGACCAGGATTATTTTATGGTCAATGTTCAGAAATTTGTGGAGCTAATCATAGTTTTATACCAATTGTAATTGAAAGAATTCCTGTAAATTATTTTATTAAGTGAATCTCTAGTAATGTAAATTCTTCATTAGATGACTGAAAGCAAGTACTGGTCTCTTAAACCATTTTATAGTAAATTAGCACTTACTTCTAATGAAAAAATTAGTTAAATATTATAACATTAGTTTGTCAAACTAAAATTATCGATTTTTTGATATTTTTTAATTCCTCAAATAGCACCTATTAGTTGATTAAGCTTATTTATTATTTTTTCAATTGCATTTGTAATTTTTAATATAATAAATTATTATTCATTTATTCCTTCTATACCTAAATCAGATTTAATTAATAAAACTCAATCTACAAATTCATTAAATTGAAAATGATAACTAATTTATTTTCTGTATTTGACCCTTCTTCTAGTATTTTCAATTTATCATTAAATTGATTAAGTACTTTCTTAGGAATTTTAATAATTCCTTCTATGTACTGATTAATACCTTCTCGATATCACATTTTCTGAAATAATATTTTATTAACTTTACATAAAGAATTCAAGACTCTATTAGGCCCTATAGGAGCTAATGGATCTACATTCATTTTCGTTTCTTTATTTTCAATAATTTTATTTAATAATTTTATAGGTTTATTCCCTTATATTTTTACTAGTACAAGTCATTTAACATTAACACTTACTTTAGCTTTACCCTTATGACTATGTTTTATGTTATTTGGATGAATTAATAATACTCAACATATATTTGCTCATTTAGTACCTCAAGGTACTCCAGCTGTATTAATGCCTTTTATGGTATGTATTGAAACTATTAGTAATGTTATTCGACCAGGTACTTTAGCTGTTCGATTAACTGCAAATATAATTGCCGGTCATTTATTATTAACTCTTTTAGGAAATACTGGACCTGGAATACCTTCAATTTTATTAGGGGTATTAATTATCACACAAATTGCTTTATTAGTTTTAGAATCAGCAGTTGCTATAATTCAATCTTATGTATTTGCTGTTCTTAGAACTTTATATTCTAGAGAAGTAAACTAATGTCAACTCACTCAAATCACCCATTTCATCTAGTAGACTACAGACCATGACCTTTAACAGCTTCAATTGGTGCAATAACAACTGTTGCTGGAATAGTAAAGTGGTTTCATCAATACGATTTATCTTTATTTCTTTTAGGAAATATTATTACTATTTTAACTGTTTATCAATGATGACGAGATGTATCACGTGAAGGAACATTCCAAGGTCTTCATACTTATGCAGTAACTACAGGTTTACGATGAGGAATAATTTTATTTATTTTATCAGAAGTATTATTTTTCGTATCTTTTTTTTGAGCATTCTTCCATAGTAGTCTTTCTCCTTCTATTGAATTAGGAGCTATATGACCCCCTATAGGAATTACTCCATTTAATCCATTTCAAATTCCTCTATTAAATACAGTAATTTTATTAACTTCTGGGATTACAGTAACTTGAGCACACCATAGCTTAATGGAAGGAAATCACTCACAAACTACTCAAGGATTATTCTTTACAGTATTATTAGGAATTTATTTCACAATTTTACAAGCTTATGAATATATTGAAGCCCCATTTACTATTGCAGATTCAGTTTATGGATCTACATTTTTTATGGCTACAGGATTCCACGGAGTTCATGTATTAATTGGAACAACTTTCTTATTAGTATGTTTAATTCGACACTTAAATAACCATTTTTCTAAAAATCATCATTTCGGATTTGAAGCTGCTGCTTGATATTGACATTTTGTTGATATTGTTTGATTATTTCTTTATGTTTCAATTTATTGATGAGGAGGATAATTAATTAATCTATATAGTATAAAAAGTATATTTGACTTCCAATCATATGGTCTATAAATTAGTAGTATAGATAATTTTATCAATTTTAACAATTAGTTCTATTATTATATTAATTTCTGTAGTAGTAATACTATTAGCTTCAATTCTTTCAAAAAAAACTCTTGTTGATCGAGAAAAAGCATCTCCATTCGAATGTGGATTTGATCCAAAATCATCCTCTCGACTACCATTCTCACTACGATTTTTTCTAATTACAATTATTTTTTTAATTTTTGATGTAGAAATTGCTTTAATTCTACCAATTATCTTAATTATTAAGTTTTCTAATTTAATAGCTTGAACTATTACATCAATCATTTTTATTTTAATTTTATTATTAGGATTATACCATGAATGAAACCAAGGTATATTAAACTGATCAAACTAATTAGGGTTGTAGTTAATTATAACATTTGATTTGCATTCAAAAAGTATTGATCTTTCAATCTACCTTGAATATGAAGCGATATATTGCAATTAGTTTCGACCTAATCTTAGGTATTTAATACCCTTATTCTTATTAAATAAATTAATTGAAGCCAAAAAGCGGCTTATCACTGTTAATGATAGAATTGAGATTTTATACTCCAATTAAAGAAGTATGATGTTCAAGTAAAAGCTGCTAACTTTTTTCTTTTAATGGTTAAATTCCATTTATACTTCTAATGTTTATATAGTTTAATTAAAACATTACATTTTCATTGTAAAATTAAAATACTTTATTTTTATAAATTACTATAATTAATTCACTATATTCAAAGATTAAATTAATCTCCCTAACATCTTCAGTGTCATACTCTAAATTATAAGCTATTTGAATAAGAACAAATTATATATATATATAAAATTATAATTCAAAAAATAAAACTTAATAAATAAATTTTTAAATTATTATTTTGTAATATTTGATTTAATTGAGAATTCTTTATTAAATTATAATAAAGCTTTTGTCCCCCAAAATATTCTGATCAACCTTGATCAAATGATTTCACTACTATTTTACCAGCAATTAATGAATAATTAATAATTCCATAAGTAGAAATATATGGTATAAATCATATTGATCCTAAAAAATAAGATATATTATAATTATTTAAAGCCTTATTAAAAAAAAATAAAGAAACGTTAGAAATAAGATAACCTCTAACCCCTCCTACAATACATACAAATAATGTCAATAACTTTAAAACTGGAGGCAATACTACTACTACAGGAGTAGGAAAAATTAATCAACTTAATATTCTCCCCCCAAAAATTCTTAAAATTAATAAACCTATTATACTCTTTAATATTACTCAACCTTCATCATTTAATATATTTAAAGAAGAAAAATTAGAATCCCCTGTTATTGTATAATATACTAACCGGAATGAATAACATACAGTTAATCCTGTAGAAAAAAAATATAAGAAAAATGAAAATATATTAATATATGATAAAGAAACAGTTTCTAAAATTAAATCCTTAGAATAAAATCCAGCTAAAAAAGGTATTCCACATAAAGCTAAATTAGCAACATTAAAACATGAAGAAGTTAATGGTATTATTATACTTAAACTTCCTATTAACCGAATATCCTGAGAATTATTTATATTATGAATAATTGCTCCTGCACACATAAATAATAAAGCCTTAAATAAAGCATGAGTTAATAAATGAAAAAAAGCTAATTTATAATAACCTATTGATAAAATTCTCATTATTAAACCTAATTGACTTAAAGTAGACAAAGCAATAATCTTTTTTAAATCAAATTCATAATTAGCCCCTAAACCAGCTATAAATATTGTTAATCCAGATAATAATAACAATAAATTACCTAATCAAGAAGTTCTTAATAAAATATTAAATCGGATTAATAAATAAACACCAGCTGTTACTAGAGTAGAAGAATGTACTAAAGCAGAAACAGGAGTAGGAGCTGCTATAGCAGCAGGCAATCAAGAAGAAAAAGGAATTTGAGCTCTTTTAGTTATAGCAGCTAATATTACTAAACCTCCAATAATTATTATTTCTATATCTCTTTGTATAACTTCTAAATAAAAAATATAATTTCAACTACCATAATTTAATATTCAAGCAATTGCTAATAATAAAGCAACATCTCCAATTCGATTAGATAAAGCAGTTAATATTCCAGCATTATAAGATTTAACATTTTGAAAATAAATAACTAAACAATATGATACTAAACCTAAACCATCTCAACCTAATAAAATTCTAATTAAATTAGGACTAATAATTAATAATATTATAGAAAAAACAAATATTAATACTAATATAATAAACCGATTAATTTTATAATCACTTTCTATATATTCCTTACTATAAAAAATAACTAATGAAGCAATTATTAAAACAAAAGATATAAAAATTAAACTTATTCAATCAAATAATAATGTTATAACAATATTTATTGAATTTATTGAAACTACTTCTCATTCAATAAAAATACTATAATCATTTATAATAAAAATTATTCCTGTTGTAAAAGATAATAATCTAAAAAAAAATAATCTTACAAAACTAATTGTACAAATTGATAAATATTTCACGATTTAAAAAGATATAAATTCTTATCATTGACACCACAAATCAATATTTTTGTTAAACTATTTAAATTATAATCATAATATACATATATCACCCTTTAAAATTAATAAATTTAAAGGGAATCAATGTAAAAATAAAAGTAAAAATTCTCGAACTGTTCCTCCTCTAAATGAATAAGCACCAGAAAAAATCTTTCCGTGTTGACTATAAGCATATAAATATAAAGTATAAGCAGCTCTAAAAAAAGATAATAAAGATAATATTAATATAGAAACTCATGATCATCTAACAATTCTATTAATTAAAGAAATTTCTCCTAATAAATTTAATGTTGGAGGAGCTGCTATATTAGCTGAACTTAATAAAAATCACCATAAAGCCATAGAAGGTATAAAATTTAATATTCCCTTATTAATTAATAAACTTCGTCTTCCTATTCGTTCATAAGAAATGTTTGCCAAACAAAATAATCCAGAAGAACATAAACCATGAGCAATCATTAAAGTATAAGAACCACACAATCCTATATATGTTATAGTTATCAATCCTGCTAATACAATTCCTATATGAGCAACTGATGAATAAGCAATTAATGCCTTTAAATCAGTTTGTCGTAAACAAATTAAACTAACTAATACACCACCTACTAATCTAATTCTAATTCAAATAAAATTAAATTTTAAACCTATTAATTGTAAAAATGGGAAAACTCGTAATAATCCATAACCTCCTAACTTTAATATAATTCCAGCTAAAATTATTGAACCAGAAACTGGAGCTTCTACATGAGCTTTTGGTAATCATAAATGTACTAAAAACATAGGTATTTTTACTAAAAAAGCCATAACTAATGAAAAATATAAAATTTCATAATTAAATATATAATTATTTAATAAATAAAAATTTATAGTTCCAGTAACCTTATATAAATAAAAAATACCTACTAATATAGGCAAAGATACTAATAAAGTATAAAATAATAAATAAACTCCAGCTTGTAATCGTTCAGGTTGATACCCCCATCCTAAAATTAAAAATAAAGTTGGAATTAATCTACTTTCAAAAAATAAATAAAACATAAATAAACTTATTCTTCTAAAAGTAAATACTAATAAAATTAGTAATAAAATAATATTTAATAAAAATAAATTTGTATAATTTCTATATTTATATACAGACTCACTTGCTATTAATATTAAAGAAACAATTCACAAACTTAGTAAAATTAAACCATAAGAAATTATATCACACCCAAATAAATAAGAAATAGATATAAAATAATTTCTATATATATTTATTAAAATAAAAATAAATCTTAATAAAAATAAAAATCTTTGAACCATTCAATAAGTATTATTTATTAAACATAATGGAAATAAAAATAAAATTCTAATAATAATTTTTAACATTGTAAAATATTAAATCTTTGAAAATAATCATTTCCATGTGTACGAATTATTGAAACTAAAATTGAAAGTCCTAATGCACCTTCACATACTCTAAAAGTTAAAAATATTATACTAAAAAAATTTTCATAATTTAATATATTTAAATAAATAAATAATAAAAGAAACAAACTTAAAACAATATATTCTAAACTTAATAATATTGATAATAAATGCTTTCGATTAGAAACAAAAGTAAATACTCCTATAATAAATAAAATACTTGGTAAACTTCAATTTAAAATTGTTATCATTAGTTTTAATAGTTTAACAAAAACATTGGTCTTGTAAACCAAAAATAAGATTATTTCTTTTAAAACTTCAAGAGAAAAGAAATTTCTTTATCATTAATCCCCAAAATTAATATTTTAATTAAACTACCTCCTGATATTATACAATGAATTTTATTATCTCTTTTATTTATTTTTAATTTTATTTTTATAAATATAAAACATCCCTTAGCCATAGGACTAACTTTATTAATCCAAACTACACTAGTATGTTTAACATCAGGATTAATAACTAAAAGTTTTTGATTTTCTTATATCTTATTTTTAGTATTTCTTGGAGGAATATTAGTTTTATTTATTTATGTTACTTCACTAGCTTCAAATGAAATATTTTCATTTTCTATCAAATTATTATTCATTTCACTATCAATTTTTATAGTAATAATTATTGCTTTATTTTTTATAGATAAAAATATATTACTACAATATTCAAATTTAGAAATTCAATCTATTTCAAATATAAATTCTTATTTAATAGAAAATTCTTTATCATTAAATAAATTATATAATTATCCAACTAATTTATTAACAATTTTATTAATAAATTATTTATTAATTACATTAATTGCTGTAGTAAAAATTACTAATTTATTTAAGGGACCATTACGACCTATATTTAACTAATGAACAAACCTTTACGAATCAAACACCCCATTTTAAGAATCGCTAATAATGCTTTAGTTGATTTACCTGCTCCTATTAATATTTCTTCTTGATGAAATTTTGGATCATTATTAGGATTATGTTTAATTATTCAAATTCTTACAGGATTATTTTTAGCAATACATTATACAGCTGATATTACTATAGCTTTTAATAGTGTTAATCATATTTGCCGAGATGTAAATTATGGTTGATTATTACGAACTATACATGCTAACGGTGCATCATTCTTCTTTATTTGTCTTTACTTACATGTAGGACGAGGAATTTATTATGGATCTTATTTATTTACTCCAACATGATTGGTAGGAGTACTTCTTTTATTCTTAGTAATAGGAACTGCCTTTATAGGATATGTATTACCTTGAGGTCAAATATCATTTTGAGGAGCTACTGTTATTACTAATTTATTATCTGCTGTACCTTATTTAGGAATTGATTTAGTACAATGAGTATGAGGAGGATTCGCTGTTGATAATGCTACATTAACTCGATTCTTTACCTTCCATTTTATCCTTCCATTTATTGTTTTAGCTATAACAATAATTCACTTATTATTTTTACATGAAACAGGGTCAAATAATCCTATAGGATTAAATTCTAATATTGATAAAATTCCATTTCATCCTTATTTTACTTATAAGGATATTGTAGGATTTATCGTTATATTAATAGCTTTAATTTTATTAGTATTAATTAGTCCTAATTTATTAGGAGACCCTGATAATTTTATTCCAGCTAATCCTTTAGTAACTCCAGTTCATATTCAACCAGAATGATATTTTTTATTTGCTTATGCTATTTTACGATCTATTCCTAATAAGTTAGGAGGAGTAATTGCATTAGTATTATCTATTGCAATTTTAGCTATTTTACCATTTTATCATTTAAGTAAGTTCCGAGGAATTCAATTTTACCCTATTAATCAAGTTCTATTTTGAATAATAGTAGTAACAGTAATTTTATTAACTTGAATTGGAGCTCGACCTGTTGAAGAACCTTATGTATTAGTTGGACAAATTTTAACTGTTGTTTACTTTTCATATTATATATTTAATCCTTTAATTATTAAGTGATGAGATAATTTATTAAATTAGTTAATGAGCTTGAAATAAGCATATGTTTTGAAAACATAAGATAGAAATCGAATTTTCTATTAACTTTACTAAAATTAATTCATTATATTAAATAAATTAAAAAAATTTTAAACCCTACAAAAAATAATAAAAAATTTAATGAAAAAGGTAAAAAACTCTTTCAAGCTAAATATATCAACTTGTCATATCGAAACCGAGGCAATGTCCCTCGAACTCAAATAAATATAAAAGAAACAAAAGTTAATTTAACATAAAAAAATAATGAAAAAACATCTCTACCTAAAAATATTACACAAAATAATATTCTTATAAATAAAATTCTAGCATACTCAGCTAAAAAAATTAATGCAAATCCACCTCTTCTATATTCTACATTAAATCCAGAAACTAATTCAGATTCCCCTTCAGCAAAATCAAAAGGAGTTCGATTAGTTTCTGCTAATGAAATACTAAATCACACTAATGCTATTGGAAATATAATAAATAAAAATCAAATAAATATTTGATACTTATAAAATATTAATATATTATAACCCCCAATTAAAAAAATAAAACTTAATAATACCAAAGCCAAACTAACTTCATAAGAAATTGTTTGAGCTACAGCTCGTAAACCTCCTAATAAAGCATAATTTGAATTAGATGATCAACCAGCAATTATTACAGTATATACTCCTAAACTAGTACAACAAAGAAAAAACAACAAACCCAAATTAAAAGAAAAAAGTTTGACAAACATTGGCATACATATTCAAACTAATAAAGATAAAAATAATGAAAAAACAGGAGAAAAATAATAAGAAATATAATTAGATAACAAAGGATAAGTTTGTTCCTTAGTAAATAATTTAATTGCATCACAAAAAGGTTGAGGAATACCTGCAATTCCAACCTTATTAGGACCCTTTCGAATTTGAATATATCCTAATACCTTTCGTTCTAAAAGAGTTAAAAAAGCTACTCTTACTAATACAAAAATTACTAATAATAATCTTCCAACAATAAATAATAAATTTTCTATAAAAAACAAGTACTATTTGTAATATAAATTACATAAATAAATTCTAAATTTATTGCACTAATCTGCCAAAATAGTATATTATATTAATTATATTCAATATTAAAATAATAATTTATCAAATATTAGGTCCTTTCGTACTGAAATATTTTAATTTTTTAAAGATAGAAACCAACCTGGCTTACGCCGGTTTGAACTCAGATCATGTAAGAATTTAAAAGTCGAACAGACTTAAAATTTAAGCGGCTACACCTAAAATTATATCTTAATCCAACATCGAGGTCGCAATCCTTTTTATCGATATGAACTCTCCAAAAAAATTACGCTGTTATCCCTAAAGTAACTTGTTTTTTTAATCGTTATTAACGGATCAATTATTCATAAATTAATGATTTAAACAATTAAAAGTTTATTAAATTTTAATATCACCCCAATAAAATATTATTAATTATTATAACAAAAATAATCTATACAATTATAATAATCTAAATATAAAGATTTATAGGGTCTTCTCGTCTTTTAAATTTATTTTAGCTTTTTGACTAAAAAATAAAATTCTAATATAAATTTTTATGAAACAGTTAGTATCTCGTCCAACCATTCATACCAGCCTTCAATTAAAAGACTAATGATTATGCTACCTTTGCACAGTTAGTATACTGCGGCCATTTAAATATTTTCAGTGGGCAGGTTAGACTTTAAAAAAATTTCAAAAAGACATGTTTTTGTTAAACAGGCGAACACTATTTTTGCCGAGTTCTTTATAAAAACTTTTCATTTCATTTTATTTATACAATTATATATACTAATTTTATCATTATTTTTTTATTTTTACTGTTAAAATAAATACTTTAATAAAAATTTAAAATAAAATAAATAATATTTATTATAAAATAAATTATAACACTTTTATTAATAATAGCTATTTCTAAGCTTATATTTATTAATTTATTTATTTATTTTTAACAATTTATTTTATAGCTTATCCCATAAAATATTAAAATTAAATATTTATTTAATTAATTTAACTAACTAAATAATATAAATTTCTAAATTGAATTTATTTCTTAAAGAACTAGATACCTTTAAAAACGAATAACATTTCATTTCTAATATACTATTTAAAATAATTTTGCCACATTAACTTTTATAGTATATTAACTCTTTTAAAATCGAGAAAATTATAATAAATAATTTTTATTTGATAAACCCTGATACACAAGGTACAATAAATTAAATTTTCTTTTAAAATAATAATTTTTCAAATTATTTCAATTTTCTTTCACAATACTATTACACTATAATTAAAATTATTTTTTCTTTATTAAATACTAAAACAAATCATTTTATAATTATTTTTAATAATTTAAATATAAAAAAAAATTAATTAATAAATAAAATCTAATCAATTTATATTGATTTGCACAAAAATCTTTTCAATGTAAATGAAATGCTTTACTGAATAAGCTTTAAATTGCATTCTAGGTACACTTTCCAGTACATCTACTATGTTACGACTTATCTTACCTTAATAGTAAGAGTGACGGGCGATGTGTGCATATTTTAGAGCTAAAATCAAATTATTAATCTTTATAATTTTACTATCAAATCCACCTTCAATAAATATTTCACATTTATATTCGTATAAATAATTTTATTGTAACCCATTTCTACTTAAATATAAGCTACACCTTGATCTGATATATTTTCTTTTAAAAAATTCTGAAAATTAACATTCTCATAAAATATTCTAATAACGACGGTATATAAACTGATTACAAATTTAAGTAAGGTCCATCGTGGATTATCGATTACAGAACAGGTTCCTCTGAATAGACTAAAATACCGCCAAATTTTTTAAGTTTCAAGAACATAACTACTACTACCTTAGTTTTTTTATTTACATTTTAAATAATAGGGTATCTAATCCTAGTTTATTATTAAAATTTTTAAGCTTCAATTATTCTATATAAAAAATATTTAAATTTAAAATTTCACCTAATAAATTTAATTTTATTTTATAATAATCAATTTAACTTTAACTAAAAAAATTTATTTGCATTATTCGTATAACCGCGGCTGCTGGCACAAATTTAGCCAATACTCTTTAATATTACTATTTCTAAGGTTCCTTAATTAATAATATTAATTACTGCGAATAAAAATTAATTTATTTATTATTAAAATAAATAAAAATTCACACAAAAATTTACATATAAATTAAACTAATAATAAATTTATAAGCCAAAATAAAACTTTATACTATTAAAATTATTAATAATTTTATTTATAAAAATAATTATAAACTCAATAAATAAATAAAATTAGTAATAAAAATTAATTTAAATTAATTTTATTTATAATTAAAATTAATAACTACTTACAACAGTATTAATATATATATATACATTAACTATATTAAATTAATAATAATAATTAAAAATTGGTATCTCCTTCCAATTTCTTGAAAGAAAATAAATTAATAATTCAATACCCCTAATATTAAATTAATAATTTATTATAAAAATTTAAATAAATTATTAATTTTTAAACATTATTAATTTATTTTAAAATAATTTAAATAAGTACGAAAATTTCATAAAAATTATTTTATTAATATAATTAAAATATCCTATAAAATAAAATTAAAATAAATTATTAATTATAAAATAAAATTAATATTTTAATAATTATAGATATTATATTAACATATTAATATATTAATAATTATAAATTGGTAACTACTCCCATTAATTGAAAAAAAAATTAATATTTAATACCCCTAATATTAAGTATTAATTTAATATTAAATTTTACAAATATTATTAAATTTTAAATATAATTAATTTTATTAATAATAATTTAAATTAGTATAAAAAATTTTAAAAATTTTTATGAAATTTTCGTAATTTTTTTTTTTTTTTTTTGATAAAAAAAATTTAAAATTATAATATATATTTCATCTAAAAATAATTTTATATTGAAGCGTGCAAAATTTTTTTTTTTGTTCATAACTAATAAGATTAATAGATATCTATTAATATATAAATATTTAATTAATTAATAGATATCTATTAATCTAGCTAAAAAAAAAAATTTCAATTTAGTTAAGTATTTCAGTATACTAAAATATTAATAATTATTATTTATATAATTATTTTGTAGGTTTTTAACGTATCTGTATATAAATTATTTATATATCTATGTAATATTTATAAATATATATATAAATAATTTATTAATTATTAAATTTATATATATTTATACATAATTTAATATAAATTATAAATATATGAATAAATATATAGAAATATATATATATATATATATATGCAAAATTTAATTATTAGAATAATAAAATATTAATTATAGACTAATTTTAATTATTATAATTAAATAAATACATTAATTATAATTTATATATTTAACAAAAAATTACTTATAAAGAAAAAAAAAAAAAAAAAA
>JAEIGA010007813.1_pt1 | contig 16226 bp, 19 predicted proteins | sample 9270691 | NCBI WGS metagenome assembly JAEIGA01 (sample SAMN17057246, study PRJNA624740) | gut metagenome | biome: biome; isolation source: fecal sample | host: Bos grunniens | place: China: Xizang | collected 2019
TTCACCTTTATAGTTTTCAATTTCAGTATCATACGCTCTAGCTTTTTGTCCATTAGCAATTTTAGTTTTCTTAATAGTTGCTAAAAGCCAAAGTTCTCCTGTACAAAATGCAAAGAAGCATGTTGTAAGAGTTGGAGATACTTCTACACCAATTTTTAATTGTAACCATATAGCAGCAGCAGTATAACTAAATAAAGATAATATAACAAATGCTATTATAAATTTACTTGTCCTACTATGTGCTTTCATTCGTTTACGCTTAATTTTATTTTTTATAAGACGTATCTTAAACATTAGAATTTCACTCCTCGATTTAGTTTTATATTAAATATTTGTTGACATGAAACAACTAATTAAATTGGATAAGAAATTCAATGGTCAAATTTGAAAGGAGTAAAATAGTATGGCAAATTATATAATATTAGATTCAGGACACGCAAAAGCAACTGCAGGTAAAAGATCACCTGACAGTAGCTTAATGGAATGGGAGTTTAATAATGCAATGCAATATAAATTAAAAGCTAGATTAGAACAATTAGGCTTTATAGTGTATCTTGTAAACCCTAATCCTGAAAAAGGTGCTGATAAATCATTAGCTAATAGATGTAAAGATGCTAATAATTATTGGGCAGGAAAAGGAAAACCTAATTGTTTATTTGTATCATTACACGCAAATGCTGCTGGTTCAGGCGGTTGGTATACAGCTAGGGGAGTAGAAGTATACACATGTAAAGGCTGTTCAACTAATTCAGCAAATGCTGCTAAAAAAATATGTAATGCTATATATAAAGACGTTTATGCTGTAGATAAAGGATTTAAAAATAGAGGTTATAAACAAAATAACTTCTATGTAGTTAAGCATACAAATATGCCAGGTGTATTAATCGAATATGCTTTTTATGATAACAAAGAAGACATACAAATTTTAAAAAATAGAAAAAATCTTTTATGTGAAGCTACATTAAAAGGAATATGTGAACATTTCGGTGTAGCTTATAAAGCATCAGGTGCTGTCAAAGAATCTGCAGCATCTATAGCAATTATAAATGAAGAGGTACAACCAGCACCAGCTAAAGTACCTTCTACAGGTAAACCATGGAAAAATGGAACTTACAACGCTAAAGTTAAAGTTGTGTCTCCTGACGGATTAAACGTCAGAGCAGGTAGACCTGGAAGTAAAGAATATAATACCAAACTAGGAGTATTACCTAATGGTGCAGTTATTCAAGTAGGATATTGTTTAAATGGATGGTTTGGTGTTATATATAATGGCAAACAAGGTTTTATATCAGGAGATTATGTTAAATTAATATAAAAAAATAAATTATAAAGGACGTTCACTAGAACGTCCTGCATAAATATTTTAAGGAGTAGGTTGGTATGAATAACTATGTTTATAGATACGATCAGTTTATTGTTAGAAAAACAACTGACGGAGGATTTGTGGTGGTGAATACGAAATCAAGTTATGATTGCCACTCACATGTTAAATCAGTTCAAGCTGGTAAAGCATTATGCAAATTAGCAGCAAAACATAAATTACCAAAGAATAATGATTTATATTTTATTGAAAGTTTAATAAGATTATCTAACAATAAAAAATATTTATGTGAGTTGAAAAAATTACGTGATGATATAATAAACAATAATCTTCACGAAACTAAAAAATCTAAAATAATAAGAGAGACAGATAACGATGTACGAAAAGAAATAAATGAGGGCTTAAATGAATATTATAACGGTGAATGACAATAATTAATCTATTATATAACCTAATTGGTTATATAATAGATTAATTTTATTATTTTAATGTTTAAGCATTCTTTTAACCATTACTTTAATTGCACCGTATATACATAAAACTATTATACCTGGAATACCAAATATAATTGCTATAATTGCAGAAAAATTAGGGCTCATATCCAATTCTTTCCATTTGACGTTACCCATTCTAACTGCTTCGTGTGCTATAAAAGCACATGCAACTGAAATTAATATACTTATTAAAAATTCAATCATTACTCTTCACATCCACCTTTCATTTCACATAATCTTTTTATTTCTTCCATTGTTACAAGACTAGTTAAACCTCTGAATTCTGCTGGAGTTATTTGTAATGATTCTTCAGCTGACATACTTATTAATGAAATAACACCTGATTCTACAAATGTAGCCATATCAGATAAAACATGTATCATAGATCTGTCAGGATTATGAACTATAAGATGTACTTCTATATCAGCATCTGATTTCGTTTCAGCATTTAAATCTATTTTTGCTATCTCTGCATTTACTGGAGCGACTACATAGATGTTTAATATTGGAATAAATTTAATATTACAGTTGACTGTATCGATCAACAATTTTTCTTTTCCCATAACTTCGCAAGGAAGCAATAATAAATCATCTACTGGTCTAATATCTTCTGTTAATTTATTTAAAGCTTCTATTTCTTCAGGATCGAATTCAACTTCATCTATCGGAATATACACTATATCATCCTCTTTTAATTCCATTGAAGGACCCATAACATCTTCATAATTTACAAACTCTTCTATTTTACCAATTTCCTCATAAAGTTTATTTAATTCTTCTTCCATTTGTTTTTCATCTTCAGGATCTATTAATTTAAATGGTTCTATACATATTTCCTCTTCTACAACTTCTTCGTCTTCTTCTTCTTCCATTTCTTCTCTTTGAGCTTTAAATTTAGCTAGTTTCTCCTTAACTAATTCTTCTATCATTTCTTTTAAATTTTTATTTTCCATTTCTATTTACCTCCTATTTATTTTTTCTATCTAACTGTTATACCATATATAATTTTTAATTACTCATATTGTTTCCTAGGGAAAACAAGTTATTAAGGATGAATTTAACTAATAAAGGAGGTTTTAAAATGGGTCAAGATAACTATAAATTTAGATATGAAGCGTATAAAAATAATACGTTCGATTTAAATGTTGTAGAAAAATCGTTAGATGAATCTAAAATGTCTGGATACCAATACCTAAGACAATTCCAATTAGATTCAACTGGATATAAACGATTTGATTTTGAAATGCAAGAAATCTATAGAACCTATAATGTAAACCATGATATAGTATTGGTGCCTAGAAAATGGATGTTTTTCGTAGAACATGAATTTATAAACGTCGGTAATAGATTAGCATATAAAAGATCTAATCTATATGAAAAAGATTTAAGTTTCGATGAAATTGTAAATAGACCTGATTTATTCGACTCTACTTTCATGGTATTTATAAATGGAAAATTATTTACTAAAGGTGTTGAAATTTTATGTAAAGAGGATAAAACTTATGTAATCTTCTTATGTAAAGAAAAACCATCACCTGAAGGATTTAGTATTGAAGAGATGAGAGAGTATATAGAAACTAATGCTAAAGTGTCAATATATTTTGTACCTAATACAGGAATAAAATCTATATCTACTAATGCATATAGAGTTAGAACGTTAAATAATGGGAATGGTATACCAGCTAGAACTTTAGGATTAACTGATCATGTTGATTATAATAATTCACTGGCATATATAAATCCCGTTAATAGTATAGAATCAATTCCTACTACTACAACATTAACTGAAACGGGATTATATGTTAATGAGGAATCTATTAATAACATGATTCGTTCAAATCCTAATAATACTGCTATGAATATTCAACTATTCCCTTTACGAAATCTATTATCAAGAATAGAAGTGGAGGGAACTAAATGGTTTGAAATACCTATGCAAGATTATCCAGTTGCAGTAGAAAATTGTCTTATTGTGGATGAAGATGGGTTATTTGTACATGATGCTAAAATTAAACATTACTACCCTAATATTTATTCAATCGAAAATGTTGATGAATTAATTGCTAGTAAAAAATTATACATCTACGTTTTCTATTTTGAAAATAAAGTTGATAAATTAAAACATTTAGACATGTTATATACTTATCATAAATACGTACCTGACTATCTTAAAAGATATGAAAATGGAACTATAAATGAAATAGTTAAAAATTTCGATCCTAAGATAGTAGATTACACTATTAATAATTATAGAAAAGGTTTACCTTGTAATGAAGGTATAAATGAAATATTTATAAGAAGTTCTAATAAAAATATTTATCGAATTAGTAACGATAATGGTGAAATAAAATATGAAATATATGATGGAAATGACAAAAATGATCCACCTATGAACTATTACGTACTAGATGAAGCAATCAATCGTAGATATAAAATATATATGGTTGATGATAAAGTACATATTGAACCGTTAATGAATAACGATAAAAAAGACATCATTTATGTATATGATAATACTGATAATTCTCCAGAGGCTAAAAATGCTATAATAGAATTATTTGATTATTTACAATACGACGATCATTTTAAATATAAAATACTAAAAATGAGAGAATTTATTAAAGCCGATGTTAATAATTTTAGACGTTATTTACGTAATTTAGGATTAGGAAATAATTATTATTATGTGGATGTATCTAAAATAGATCTAACAACAAGAAAAAGAATTGATAACAAAGATAGTAAATTAAAAAGTAAAATATTCGACAAAGAAATGTACATGTTTGTATTTAGAAATGATTTCAGAGGAATGTACGATGACCTTATAATACACGTAGATGGAATAAGATATGATAGAGAAATTCAAGTATATAAAACCGATATGTTGGATTACGTTTATGTTCCATGTGAATTAGTTAATCCTGATTCTATAATAGAAATAGAAAAAGTATCTGATACTAATAGGGATGTATTATTTAAATCACATAATAAATCAAACATAATTAAACTAGATATAGGTGAAGTTGCTGTAAGAAATAAAACTTTATTCAACGACTTATTTATAGTTGATAGAGAGACAGGTAAATACTTAGATCCTAGTGATTATCAAATAATTCTACCAGTAAAATTCCATATGGATGATATTGAATCTGACATTGTACTGGATTATATCATAACTGAAACTGATAATGGATATTTCCAATTAGCTGTATTAAATCACGGACTAATTGAAATATATGAAGATGATGAAGTTGATGATCCTGAAAACGCTTTCTATTTATCATTACAAAGTGATAAACATGAATTCTTCCAATTCGATATGAATAATAACAAAGCTCTGTTTAATAAAGTTGATTATGTAAATGGTTATGTTATCAATAAAATAAGAGCCATGGATGATAAAAATTTAATCTACCAATTTAAAATGGTAGACGGTGCTATCAAAATTGAAATTTCTGAGGATGATGGTACAGGAAAACAATTGGCTGAAGGTGGATTTAATATAGTAAATATAGAAGATGTATTTTTACAATGTCCTAGAGATATAAAAATAAAAATAACTAATCCAGACTTTTTAGATAAAAATCTTGCTCTTCATATTAAGAAAAATCATAACATCATGTACACTGATGACGTTCTAGATGAAGATGACGGTGAAGGTATAGAAGCTAGTTTTAACCCTATATTATTTAAAGCTACAGCTAAAAAAGATCCTAGATATTTTAGAGTTTATCAAAACGGTAGATTGATTCCAAGACATTTAGGTGTAGTAAATTTCCCTGATTTTACTTTAGATGCTGATATTCGACTTTTCCCTGGATTTGTTAGAGACTTCAATGTGGATTATAACATAGCAGTTGAATGTATGCCTTATATGATGAAACAAGTTTGTTATTTAAAAACAATTCCTAGAGATAAAGTAATTGATCTACAAGGATTAATAGATAAACCGTTTGATCTTAGATGGTATGATATTTACTTAAACGGAAGAAAATTAGTTAAAAATGAAATAGAAATAATCACAGCTAATAAAATAAAAATCTTAAAATCTAATTCTTTAAAAAACTTAGAAATAATAGAAAATTCTAGGGATAAAGAATACTTCGGTGCATTTGACGAAGGTGTTATTGATATACTGGATTTAATATTCGAAATAGATAAAGAATTTGCCGATAATGTAAACGATTCTATAATAAATAATGAGAATCTAAAAGATACTGAGGATGATATAGTAAGAATACCAATTTCTTCATTAGAATTCATTCTTAGAGAATATTATAATTATTTAGTTGCTACATTAGGAATGATTAATCCTGACTTATTACAAATAACTCGTGAAGATGTGCGAAGATTTGATCCATTAATAGACCCAGATCGTCCATTCCCTTTAGGTTTTGATATATATGGTTCAAATCGTTTAGATGAAATAAGACTAACATTGCCGATAAATCCTGATGAATAAAAATGATAATTGTTTTCTGGGCTCAAATACCCAGAAAACAATTATTTAATAATTTTGTAAATTTGAAAGGAGAGTAAAGATATGAGTAATCAAGAAGCTTTAAGGGATTTAATACAACGTTTTGCTATATCAGCTCTTTCAAGAGAAAGAAAACATGAAGCTCTGAATGAAGAGATTCTAGTTGGTAAATACACTGGTGAGTTTTACATTAAAACTAAAGATGGTGTAGTAATGTCTACAGATATAATGAATCGTGAAAAAGCATCAGCTGATGAAGCTATAAGAATAGCTGAATTAATGGGTATGACTGGTGAAATGTACAGAGTCGATTTAGATATGATGATTATGCCTGGTCACATCGATTATTCTAATAATTTTATTCGAAATGATGCTATAGAAATACCTGCAGGTGCTAAAGAAGTATTATTAAACTTAGATGTTGTTGAATACAAAATAGTTGGTGATGCAGCTGAAATAGTTCGTGGTAAAAATGATGTTAAAGTTATATTTGAAATAGATAGAAATGGAGAAATAGATTATGTTCGTTTCGATAATAACTTACAAGAAATAAACTTTAGCATTCTACCTTTCGATGATATTGAAAATATCAATTCTATAAAATTAATAAATATCACTATAGAAAAAGATATTGTCGATGATGAAGATGAAAGAGCTATGGTATTACATAATATATTTGTAACGGTAAATAAATAGGAGGTGAATAGCTATGGCTAAACTTACATTAATTAAAAAAATAGTAGATAAAAATGTTGTAAACAGTTTCAACTTAATGTTGAATGTTTTATTTGGTGGTAGAACTCCAGAAATATACGATGAAAACAAAGTTTATAATAAAGGTGACTGTGTTATATATGAAGAAGATGGTGTTTATAAATTATACCTTATCACTAAAGATGGAACTACTGGACCTTTTAATAAAGATAATGCAGAAGAAATTATATTTACAGAATTATTTAAAGCTGACAGTTTATTAATGCAAAATGATTCGAAAATACATTCTGCTCAAGAAGCTTTATCTGATGATATTGCTTCATTGCTTTATGAACTGGCTGGTCTAGTTGACAATAGATTAGTTTTAAAAGTTCTTTTCAGAGAAAACTTTAGAGTTTCAGATCATATAAATATAACTACAGGTTTACATACTCCAGGAAGTGTTCAAGCTATCCCAGGTCTAGGATTAGATTTTAAATTAGCTGAACCTATCAAACTTACAACTGAACCAAAAACTTTTAAATTAAAACACATGATAGAAATGTCAGGAGTTCCAACATTAGGTTGTTCTATCACATTCAACGCATTAGATTCAAATCCTTACTGGTTTGATGCTAATGAAGCTTTACTTTCAGCAGATTTCTTTGAAATACCTATATTTGAAAAAGAAAAAGATATACCTTACGCATTAGATATTCAATTATATGGGGACTGTGCAAGTGGATCAACACTAAAGATATCTGACTTAATGGTGGTGTTTGTATAATGAAAATAGTTTTTGAGAAAAATGTATTTAGAAAGTATTTGCTGATGATAGCATGTTTGATATTATTTTTTGCAGGAGGATTTAGAGCATTTAACTTGTATAAAAACTATAAAAGTTATAATAGCGAAATAGCTACTATAGAAAAGAATGCAGATGAAAATGTTCATACAATCCTAAAAGCAATATTAATAGAAGGATATGAAATGATAGAAAATAACACCAAAAACGATGCTATAACATTGCATCGTCTAATGATTGAATCCATGACTATAGACGAAATTTATGATAATATAGTTAACATGCAATTGGGTGATAAATTTATAGAAATACTGGATGAAGTATTTGATATGGAGAATAAAGAAGATAACGTGATAGTTACAGTAGGAACAAAAGACTACGTTATATATAGTAAATCAAATATAGACTTAGATAAATATAAATACGTAGAATCTGAAAATGAATATTTAACTTGGGATGAATATTACGCTCAAATAGATGACTCTGGAGTATTAAAACAAGCATACGAAGACGTAGCTTTAAATAGAGTTGATTATGCTATAATCAGAGTTGATGGTTATTATCCTGAGGGTAGATATTACACTATCGATGATATTATACAAGAATACCATGAAAATGGTATGAAGAATATGGATAAATATATGATAGTAACGATGGGAGTTATAACTGAAAATGGTGATATATTTGGTGAAAGAGATAATAATTATTTATCTAAAAACCCTAACGTAAATAAAATTTATATATTTAAGTCCGTATCTATTGGTACATTCTTAGAAAACTATATTGATCTATTAGAACAATGTGACCAATCAGTAACTACAAAAATTATTCAATACAGAAATAATACAGAATTTGGAAATGGATTGATTAACATATTCCTAGTAACAACAACTGTAATAATTTTAATGATAGTGATTAAAAGTTTAGATGATGAAAATATAAAAATAAAAAATGATTTAGAAAAGCCTAAATAATGGAGTAATGGAGATGATAAGATGCAAGGAATGAACATTGACGTCTTTTTATCTATAGCCATACCTTTATCTCTATATTTTTTAATCACATTAGCTGGATCTTTTGTGAAGGATATGTATAACAGTATCAGAGGTACTGATACATCATTTAGACTATACCGAATCCTAATAGGATCTCTATTTAGTGCATTTGTGATGGTTGGACTAGAGAACTGGCTTTTAAAGCATATCGGTTTAAAAGAAATCGTTGTCCTAGCCTTTTTCGTGGGATTACTTAGTTTTGAATTATTTGAAAGACTGTCCAATATAGATGGGCTATTTAAGTTTTATCAGACATATCAACAGATTAAACGTGGAGAAAAAGTTGATTTACATGATAAACCTACATTGTCTGATTGTACTGAAAACAAAGATAAACCACCACCTAAAGAAGATGAAGAGAAAAAGAAATAGATATATCCCTTTTTGGGATATATCTATTTTTCTATGAACCGTAATTCTTAGAATTTCGATACCATATTATAAAAGTGAAGTATAGAAAATAAATAATTAAATGGGGGTAATTTTATGTATAAAAATATAATGAATTATGTTTGTGAAATGGTAGAAGGATTTGAAGCAATAGAAATAATAGAAAATCAAGAATTCTTAGCGTATAATATAATAGATAATAAATTATACGTTCCTGAAACAGCAGAAGAAGATGAAGAATTTGATAACTTCATGATAAATTATTTAAAAGAAGAATTTGGATTAGAATTAAACAAAGAAGAATTACAAATATTCTACGTACTACATGAATTAGGACATAAAGAAACAAGAGAAAAAGTTGACTATGATAGATATATGGATGAAATAGAAGTTATAGATAGTAGAGATTATTTAAGATATAGAAAAGTATTTGCTGAATATTTAGCAGATAATTGGGCAGCATGTTTTATAGAAGCATTTGGTATAGAAAACTTATAGAATTTGTATGATCCAATAAAATATAGGAGGTAGTTTTATGTTTAATATATATAATAAATATGGATTTGATAGATTTGAATTTGAAGGTTACGAAATAATGATAATGAGATATAGTGATGTGTTATGTAGTGTAAATGATATGGATTCAATAAGAGTCAATCAACAATTTATGAACTTAGATGAAAATACACAAAAGTTTATATTATATCATGAACTAGGACATATATATCATGGTCATAATAAACAATCTTACGAAGTAAATGCAAGAAACAGAAGAAAAAGAAGATTATATGCTAAATTTGGTTTAGTACCTAAAGAAGAAATACAAGCTGATCTTTATGCAGTTAAAATGTTAGGAAAAGAAAACGCATTAAAAGCATTAAATCAATCTTTAAAATCATTAAAAGTTAAAGAATTTATAACTAGAAAATTAATAGTAAAAATATTTGGTTAAATAGAATTTGTATGAACCGTAATTCTCAAGATTTTAAAACCATATTATAAATGTGAAGTAATAAAATAATATATATCTGGAGGTAATTTTATGTATAATGGATTAATGAATTTAATGAATAATTTAGAAGCTAGATATCAAATAAGTATAATAGATAATACAATAATGCATACTGAAAATAAATACAATGTATTATTAGCGATAGATCCTATATCAATATCAATGGCTGGCTTAGCTATAGCAGCAGGTGGAGTATTAAATTTCGAAACAGAACAAGTTACTACTATATTAGTGGATAATAATTATTTAAACATGACTGAAGAAGGTAAAAGATTTATAATAGCTCATGAAGTAGGACACATAACATATCAAATAGAAAAATTTAGAAGTGGTAATTATGTAAGAAATATAGAAGATGAATTCGAAGCTGACGAATATGCAATGGAACAAGTTGGACTAGAAGCATCATTACAAGGATTAAATGAAATAAAAGCTATACTAATAGATAGTTTTGTAGCACAAGAATGTATAGATGAAATAGATACTAGAATGGAAAATTTAATAAATAAATCAATGGTAACTTGTTAATTCAAGTTACCATTTTCTATGTTCCACTATAAAATTAAATGGAGGTATAATTATGAGTTTATTTGGATTTATAGGTGATAAAATATACGATACATTAAATGCTGGTGTAGATGCTCTTGATAAAGGATTTGATGTATTCTCAAATGCAGTTGATACAATAATAGATAAGGCAGGAGACATAAAATATACAGTAGAAACTACATTCATAGATATAGAAGAGCATACAAAAAATATCATAACTGATGTAGGGTATATAGCAAAAACAAAAGATTTTAAAGAAGTGAAAACTGTTGTAGATAATGTAAATGAATTTAAGAAAACAATAACTGATGCGAAAATAGAAATAACAGAAGATATGAAGGTGATAATACGTAATTACAAAACATTAGCCGATAAAGTATCATTTGTAAAATCATTCTTCAATATAAGTGATGAAGAAGCCGAAGAGTTATTAAAAGAATATGGTCTTAGAGATATACAAAGTTGGAAATAATAAATAAAAATATTGGGGGTAAGATTATGAGTAAAGAATTTATGAATTTAAGTGAAGAATATAGAATGTTATACGAAGAAAATATAAATCAAATGTTAGCAACAGTTGCTAACGATAAAAGATTTAATGACAGTATAAGAAATTTATGTAACCATGCTTTAATTAATAATTGGGATTTAAGTAAGAAAGTTAATATAATAAATATAGTAACGCAATAATAGAATACCCATTAGGGTATTCTATTATTTTTTTATTCATAGTATTTAGGAACTTTATTATAAGCGTCAGCTATAATATCCAATCCTTTTTTATATAATAATGAAATTATTATTTGATCTGCTTTTAGATGAGCTACATTAGTAGTCATTTTTCCAGCTTCAACCTGTTCAACTAATGCTAATAATTCCATTTCTATCATTTCTTCTTCGTTATATATTATTTCACATACAAAGAAATGACCACTTTTTTCTATATCAATAACTTTAAAAGTTCTTATTGGTTTATCATTATTGTATTGCATCATTATTTTATCTCCTATATTACATGGAATATAGTTTACTCCATCATAATCTATAGGATCTATAACTTCACCTTTTGAGTTTACAACTATAGTTTTACAGTCTAAACTTTTTTCCATTACTAAACCTAATTTACCATCTTCATGTCTAGTAAATAATACTTGATTATTCATAGTTATCTCTCCTTTATCTATATAAATTTCTTAACATTTTTTCTCCACTTTTTTCTATTATTGGTTCTAATTGTATTTGATTAAATATTTTTTCTGCTCCTCTTCTTACTGTATTAACCATGAATATATAATATACCATGGACTCAAGACAGAATGGTGCAGATTCACCAAACATTGATATATAAGTAAATAAATAATTTCTTACTTGTAATTTACCTTCAAATCCTAATTGTAAACGTTCATCTCCTAATGCTTGAATAAATGTTCCTAAATCAGTATAAGCTTCTTCATCAACTAAACTATCTACTTCTTTTAAAGTATATGGAGAAACTCTATTAGCTATCTTACTTCCTACATTAAATATATACTCTTCATTATCTATACCTAAAACATTTTTTAAATAAAATTTAGATGCTAAAAACAATATTTTTCCTTCTCTTGTACTATCTAAGTTTGTATTAAACATTTTATTTATTGGTTTTATAAATATATTAGCATACATTAATGCACCTTGTTGTCTAACTAAAGTATCATTTTTAATAGCATTATAATTATCTGCAAAATTTTTAGCTAGATAAGCACTTTCCATTAATGTATATAATAAATTACCTCTGATACTTAATAATCCATCTGATCTCATATTACAGAATGGATTTAAAAATATTACAGCTTTATGACCCATTTGTGAAGGTATTAATATAAATGGCATCAACTTAGATACTTGAACATTTTCTGCATATATTAATTCTATTCTACCTTCCTTAAACTCAGTTAGCACACTTTTCTTCAATAACGATCTTTCGTAATTTTGTATATAAACAAATTGTTCCATTAGTTCACGTTCACTATATCGTTTACCTTTTGTAGCAGCTTCGTTTATTTTACCAGTTAAAGTATTCCCACCTAAATTTTTAAATAAGAATGTGCTAGTAATAGGTTTATATCCTGCCATATCTCATTCAACTCCTTTATTATTTAGTTAGCTAATTCTCTTACCTAATTGTTTTAACTTAAAAAATACAGATAGTTGGTCTATTAACCAACTATCTGTATTATGTGAAAACAACAATTACAAATAACTTTGTGGGAGGTGTTAAGGTTTTAGTTGTTCATGTAAATGAACGTATCTATCCAACCTTTTTACAACAATAACAACTTATTATCCGCTCCTCCTTTGGGGGAGTCGCTTCATTTTATAATTAATGCTTTTGCATTAATAAGTTGTTGTACTATTGAAATTTAATTAACATGTTTTTATAATATTTAATCATAAAAACAATAAATATTATACACTACCTAAAAGCATATTACAATAATGCTCTTTTGCTTTATCAGCCATTTCGCTATATTGTTTATGAGCCTTAACAGTAGTGGATACTAAATATCTGAATATTTCTCCTAAATTAAGTGCTACTGATTGTGCTAAAAGACGCATTTCATTTATTTGATGTTCAGATGCAGTATCATCAGGTCTAATTTCATTTCTTTCTATTTTTTTAATAAGATCATTCATCTTTCCAATTATTTCTTTTTCAGATTTCGTTACTCTAGCTTTAAAATTATCAGCACCATTCAAATAATCTAGTATAAGTCCACGGTATTCTCTAACTGATCTTTCACGTGGTGTGTCATCTAATTGATCATCGAATGCTATATCTAAATTTTCAAATAAAGAATTTTCTTTCCAGTTACCACCGAATAATTGTGTGAATAATTCAGGCTGATAATTTTTATAAGTTGCACCTTCTTCACCATTTCGCACACCTTTTACTATATTATTATATATTCTTTCGTGTGTAGGTATCAATTTAGCAAAGAATCCTAAACGGTTGGCAAATGAACCATATCTAATAGCACGACATGAAAGAGTAGATGTTGCTAATATATCTTCTATAGTAACTTTCTTCTCTACAAATTTTGGATTTTTAGGTGGCTGTTTAGGTTCTTCTTTTGGTTTATTATCATATTTATCGATATTCTTTTTAACTTCGTCTACTTTAGGAGCTTTAGGACCTTCTGGTTTTGGTTCTACTTTCGGAGGTTCTTCCTTTTTAGGTTCCTCTTCTTTAGACTCTTCTTTCTTAAGTTCTCCTTTTTTCTCTTTTTCTGCTACTTTTTCATCATATTTTTTATTTGCTTCTGCGATGTCAGCATTCATACTATCAATTGTTTTAGTCTCACTTTTTCTAAAATATGATAAAACTTTACCTACCAATTCTTTTATTTTAGCTATTATCTTTTTAATAAATTCTACTACTTTTTTAGCAGCTTTTTTAATACTTTCTCCAAAACTTTCTTGAATATAATTATTAAAATTGCCGATAGTCATTGAAAGATCGTAATCTGCAATATTAACATCAACCACAGCTTTTTGTTCTGCTATTATATCGTAAATATTTTTCATATTTTCTTCTCCTTTCATTAGAAAAAACTATTATGTTATTGTTTTTTCTTATATAATTAGAATTTATTTATATATCAACATTAAAATAATTTGAATATTAAAGGAGGTATATAATGAAAACTACATTTACGTTATATAGATTTGAAAACTTAATAAAAACGAATATGTTGTATGTAGAGGAATTACCTGAAGAAAGAACTTATTATATAAAAGTTGAAGGAGATAATATTGAAGAAATATTAGAAAGAATTTATTTACCTGAAAGATTAAAACAAGACCTAAGAGATGATATAGTTAACATAGTAAAAGGATACCAAATGTTAACTATGAATATGCAATATACTAAAGAGAATAATGATTTATGTAAAAAATATTTTAGAGATATGTTTGCCAAATTTTGTATGGTACATGGTAGTTTTTATAAATTCAAAGAAGATGAAATATAAGGAGGAATAAAAATGAAGAGATCTAGTGGAATATTATTACCAGTATTTAGTTTACCATCGAAATATGGGATAGGTTGTTTTTCTTTAGAGGCTTATAATTTTATAGATTTTTTAAGTAAAGCAGGACAGTCGTATTGGCAGATATTACCATTAGTAATACCAGGAGAATGCGAATCACCTTATAGTTCTCCTTCGACATTTGCAGGGAATCCTTTATTTATAGATTTAGAGCAATTGATTATAATAGGGTTATTGTTAAGAGAAGAGATAGAATATTACGATTGGGATGATTCTAATATGATAGATTATCCTCAGGTAAAAGAAAATAAGATGAAATTATTATATAAAGCATTTATGAGAAGTAATCATTATAAAGAACCAGAGTTTATTCAATTCTGTATGGATAATGAATATTGGTTAGATGAATATGCTATTTACATGGAATTTAAAGAAGGTAGGTCGGTTGATTATTATATATTTGAACAGTATATATTCGATATGCAATGGAGAAAAATAAGAGAGTATGCTAATTATAAAGGAATAAAAATTATAGGAGATTTACCAATATACGTATCATTAAATAGTGCTGATGTATATAATAATCCAGAGTTGTTCGAATTGGATTCAGAAATGAGACCTTCAATGGTCGCAGGATGTCCTCCAGATATGTCTGCACCAGACGGTCAAGTATGGGGTAATCCATTATACGATTGGGCTTATCATAAACAAACAGGTTATGCTTGGTGGGTTCAAAGAATAAAACGATGTGCAGCTTTACATGACGTTGTTAGATTGGATCATTTTAGAGGTTTTTACGATTATTATGCAGTTCCAGCTGATGATAGGGATGCGAGAAATGGAGAATGGAAATTAGGTCCAGGATTAGAGTTATTTAAGGTATTAGAAGAAAAAGTACCTAATTTAGATTTTATAGCAGAAGATTTAGGATTCTTATCTCAAGGAGTTCATGATTTAATGAGAGACACGGGATATCCAGGAATGAAAATATTACAGTTTGCATTCAATAGTGGAAAAGATAATCCTTATTTACCTGAAAATATAAGTGAAAACTATGTAGTATATACAGGTACACATGATAATAATACAACATTAGGTTGGTATAATAATGCAACTGATTGGGAGAAAGAACATTTAAGTCATTATGTTCCACATGTAAATGATATATCTTGGGATTTAATAGAATTAGCTATGAGTACAAAAGCGAATTTATGTATAATACAGTTACAAGATTATTTGGGATTGGATGCTGAATGTAGAACTAATACACCAGGAACTATAAATATAAACTGGAAGTGGAGAATGATAGAAGAACTTAATAATGAATTAGCAAAAAGAATTAAATATTTAACAGTAAAATATACTAGATAATAAGGAGGATAATTTATATGGGAAA
>JAEIGA010007814.1_pt1 | contig 16225 bp, 11 predicted proteins | sample 9270691 | NCBI WGS metagenome assembly JAEIGA01 (sample SAMN17057246, study PRJNA624740) | gut metagenome | biome: biome; isolation source: fecal sample | host: Bos grunniens | place: China: Xizang | collected 2019
ACAGAAAACACTGCGTGGAAACTGCAAATCCGTGATTTGCGCAATTCCGCAGACAACCGGGGTTCATTGTCGGATGTGCTGCCATCCGGGATGAGTTCGTGCGTCAGAACAGAAAATGCCGATGGAACGGTGAGCGTCTGTTTCAGCGGTCATCCGACATGGGCAGATCTTTGCGTAACGGCAACTTTCACGCCCTCTTCCGACGGCGGCATTTTAACTGATTTGAAGTGGAGCGGTCTGCCGGAAAAAGTGGAAGTTAATGAAGCGGTCTTTCCGATCGTGAGCGTCCCCTGTGATGATGAAAGCCACTTCGTTACCGGTTACTGGAATATGGGATGGCGGCGCCGTGGAAATATTTTCTACAAACCCGGCGAATCTGAACGGGTCAACTGCCAGTCCATGCAGTTCAGTGCCGTTATGACCGTAAACGGTTCGGTGCATATCGAACACCGGGATGCCGACTGGTACTGCAAGTCCATGGATGTCACCCGTTCCGCCGACGGCAGAACGCTCACGTGCGGAGCCGTCTTTTTCGCTCCCCAGCAGAGTGAAGAGAAGTGCTACGAAATCCCCTACTCCAGCCGCATCGTCTGCTTTGAAGGCATGGAGCCTTACTCCTCCGCCAAACTTTACAGCCAGTGGGCGCGACAGCAGAAATGGTGCAGCAAACGCCCCGAACCCAACGGCATTGATGAAATCGATATGTGGGTCTGGAACCGCGGCGAAGTCGATGAGGCTCTGCCGGGTATGCTCCGGCTTGCCGGAGAAAATCCGGAATTGAAGTTCGGTATCTCCTGGTACTGGTGGCACAATAACCCCTACGATACAGATTATCCGGATTTCTGGCCGCCCCGCGACGGGGAAGAACGTTTCCGCGAAGGCGTGAAAATGCTCAATGATGCCAACATTTACTCTCAGGTTTACATCAACGGCAACTGCTGGGATCTGCAGGCTCCCAGTTGGGATCAGGGCGGCGATGACTCCATCGTTATTCAGGAGAACGGAGAAAAGAAATCCTGTGAATTCAACCACTGGAACCACCACCGGCTCGGCTTCTGCTGCGGCGAAGCTCCGAAACTTGGCGACCAAATCTCAAAACTGGTGAAAAACATCCACGCCTGCGGTCTTTCCGGGCAGTATATGGATGTGGTCGGCTGCGTAACCGATTACCTCTGCTGGAACCCTGCTCACAAACACCCCCGCCACGGCGGACACTACACCGTGGACGGATGCCGCAAACTTGTGGAGCGCATCTCCGCAGAAAATCCCAACTATCCCATCACCACCGAATGTGCCAATGAAGCCTATATGCAGTACACCGCCGGGACGGTCGTCTGCAGTTCAGTTTCCGCTGAACGTATCGGCTTCCCCTATGAACCGCTGAATCTGTACAATGCGGTTTATCATGGGTTCTACCGTCTTTACGGTTCCTATGCCGGGGCAGACGGTATTCCGCCGTGGGACCCGCTCTGGCCCGCTGAATGCAAGTGGAAAGAGGAAAAACCGTGGAACAAACTCTACCCGGATATGTTCTTCCTCGACCTTGCCCGTTGTATCGTCTGGGGTGTTCAGCCCATGGTCTGCAACGTGCGGGAAAGCCTTTTTACCGACCCGGAACTGGCAGAATCCCTCCAATTCACTCTCGATACGGCACGTTTCTACAAAGAAAACAAAAAACTGCTCACCTTTGCGGAAATGGAGTCTCCCGCCGGTTTCTCCTGTGCGGAACGTAAAGTCGTCTATTTTCAGCGCATGATCTTCACTGCCGAGGGCGAATGCAAGGAACTCAAAACCATTCAGCCCGCCGTGCTGCACAATATCTGGAAAGACGATGACGGCAAAAGTTATCTCGTCCTCGCCAACTACACCGGCGAAGAACAGAAATGGCAGTATAAAAATATTTCAGGCACAATTGCAAAACGCAGTTATAAACTTGTTTCATTGTAACCCCAAACCAAGAAAGGAATTTTATCATGAAACAGAAACAATTCACCCTCATCGAACTGTTGGTGGTCATTGCCATCATCGCCATCCTCGCCGGGATGCTGCTCCCCGCCCTCAACAAGGCACGCGCCAAAGCAAGAGCAGCCAACTGCATCAGCAATATGAAACAACTGGGAATGGATTTTGTTTTCTATGCCGACAACAACAACGATATGATTCCGGTCAAAAAAACCAGTGCTTATGTAGGCGGCGATCAATGGACTCCCGGTCTGTACGGAACTTCAGATGATCTTCAGTTACCCAACCATATCACCTGTCCCGGAGCATTGTTGCCTAAAAAAGATAACCGGAAAGGATACAGTTATGGCATGATTCAAAAAACCAACGGTGCCGGATACGATGATGCATTCGGTAATGCCTGGGTAACCAATGGAACTGCGGTTGCTCTCTCCATGAATAAGATCAAACAGGCTTCCAATTATGCCTTTATTTTCGACTCCGTATTCTGCAATCCCTCTTCATCCAGTTACGGACAGCAGTTCTACAATATTGACAACGGTCTGCAATCACGTATCCACTTCCGTCACAACAATCGGACCACTGTGCTTTTCATTGACGGTCATGCCGGTGCGCACACTCAGCAGGAAGTCCGCTGGGATTTCTTCAAGCTCTCCACTGAAAATACCAACAAGAGCGTTTACGCTAAAGAAAACCACGCCGAAGTTTATTGATTTGGAATAACTTAAAATGAATTATATAAAATATCTGCTGGCAGTTATTCTGCCGGTACAGTTTGTTGTTGCCCAAAACATTATCGAATACAAAGCGGGCAAAGAGTTCGCACCGGTCTCTATGGAAAATGTAGCCGTAAAAGCGGGTTCCGCATTGGACCTTTCGGCGAATATTGACGCTCCTGCCGGAAAATACGGCAGACTCGTTCCCGCTGCAGACGGTACGATCGTTACAGAAAAAGATCCGTCCCGAAAAGTCCGTATCTTCGGCGGCAACGGCTTGCCCAAAGCCCTGTGGCATGACGGCACGGATGAAGAGTTCCGCCGGGATGCGGCTCTCTTTGCCGCCGCTTTCCGCCGTCAGGGATACAACGGCTACCGGATGCACGGCATCGACAAGATTCTTATGACCGGTTCCAAAGGTGAGTTGAATATCAATAAAAAGTTCCTCGACCGCTGGGACTATCTGATTGCGGAAATGAAAAAACAGGGTTGTTATTTCCAGTTGGTCATCTTCTCTTTCGGTCTTTACGAAGATCCGGCAAAAGATGCCGCCACTTTCCGTAACCGCCGTGCGCACAAGTTGATGCTCTACGCAGGACGGGAGTTTGAAAGAGAACGTTTCAAAGCCGCTGCAAAACTCCTGTTGGAACACGTCAACCCCTACACCAAACTGGCGTGGAAAGATGATCCCGCCATTGCCATCGTGGAATTTTACAACGAACAGTATGACGGTCTCTGTACACTGCCGTTTATCAAAAAAACCTTCCCTGCCGAATATAAATTTTTCATTGACAAGTGGCAGAAATATCTGAAAGAACGTTACGGCAAAACTGCCGCAGCCAAACGTCCTCCGGAACTCCGCAAAGGATTCGACGTGGATATGCCCGGCAAAGATGCGTCCAATGCCTTTGCTTCAGCCTGGGATGATTTCCGCAAAGCCATCATCGTTGAAAACAACAACTTCGGCACCAAAGTCGTCCGTGATTTGGGCTACAAAGGCATCGTGACCAACAACACCTATCCCCAGAGCATCTTTTCCGCCGGAAGTTGGGAATCCATCGAAGCGGTGGATGGTCACAACTACTTCCAGCACCCCTCCGGCTGGGGCGGCAAAGGTTCCATCATCCGTCAGACAAGCGATGCCAGAGAGGGAGCATCCATGTTCCGCGGCCTCAACGGCGAACGTCTCTCCGGACGTCCTTTCCTCGTCGGCGAATTCAACCATTGCTTCTGGAACAAATTCCAGCACGAACTGCCGCTCACGTTTACCGCTTATGCCGCTCTCAACGATTTCAGTACGCACATGATCCTCTGTGACCCGGTATGGCTCAAGATCCCCAAAATGTTTCTGCGTGCCAATATTTTTGATGTGGGCCGTTCCCCTGTTCAGCGGGCAGGTGAATTTTTCAGTTCGCTTTATTTCCTGCGCGGCGATGTGACCCCGGCGAAACACCGGGTGGATTGCGCCGTCTCCTATCAACTGCTCAAAAAGGCAAATCTGATCGACGGAGCCGCCTCCGGCGAACAGGCATTCCTCGGCTTGCTCACCAACTTCAGTCAGCGGTTCATCGATCTGCCGCTCCCCGCCGGAATGCCGCAACCGCCCAAAGCAGAATTGACCGTTGCCCCTGCCGCCGGCGGCAGAGTTACAACTGACGGCTGGTACAACACCATCGGTGCTGATGCTCCCAACAGTTACAGCCTTGCCGACAGCGTAAAACAACTGCGAGCCAAAGGTATTCTCCCGGCAGAAAACATCACCGACCCGGCAAAAGGCGTTTTCCAGAGTGAAACCGGCGAACTCACCATCCGCCGTCACGAATATCTGGTCAAAGCCGTCACGCCCAAAAGCGAAGCCGTTTCCCTGCTGGCGAACCGCAGTGAAAAACTCAATTCGCTTACCGTAAAAAGTGTGAGCGTTCCCGCTCTTATCGGTGCCGCCGCCGTGGATGGTGCGGAACTGAAAAATTCCGGACGTATCGTACTGGTCTGTGCCACCCGTATGGCAAATCACGGTCAGAAAATGCAAGCCGATGATGAAACCCTGATCGACCTCGGCTGGGCTCCCTCTCTGATGCAGACTTGCAAATTTACTGTGGAACTGCAAAATGCCAAAGCCGCAAACCTCCGCTGCTATGCCCTCCGCCTCGACGGAGAACGCACCCGGGAAATTCCGTTGAAAAAATCCGGAAATACAGTTGAAATTTCCGTAGACACGGTTACATTAGGTAAAGATTTAACTCCGTTCTTTGAACTGGCAGAAAAATAAAGGTTTTCATCATGAGTTATATTTCAGGCAAGGCAGATTTCACCAGAATTGCCGGGAAATTGAAGCCGGCACTGCACGGTTCCAATACGGCACCGATCTTGAGTTCACGCAAATTTCTCAAATATGACGAAGAATTCAAACGCATGAACTTCTATTCCAACCGCACCCATGACTGGGCCTTATGGAATGACGGTCAGCGGATGATCGACACCTATTACATCTTCCCGTTGATGCACCTCGATGCCTCCGATCCCCGGAACTACTATTTCGCCCCCAGTGATGAAATCATCAATATGACCCGCAATCTGGGCGGACGGATTTTCTACCGTCTCGGTTCCAGTATCGAACACTCCGGCGATGTACATTTCAACAGCCTCGTGCCGGAGGATTTCGACAAGTACGCCGAAGTCCTTGCCGGTATCGTCCGCCACTACCGCAAGGGCTGGGCCAACGGCTATGAATACGATGATATGGAATACTGGGAAATCTGGAACGAACCCGATCTCGGCACCAATATGTGGACGGGTACAAGAGAAGAGTTCGTCAAGCTTTTCGTCACCGTTTTGAAACGGCTCAAAAGTGAATTCCCGGAAATCAAAGTCGGCGGTCCCGGACTGTGCGGATTCAATCCGGACTATTTCACTGATATTCTCAACGCCTGCCGGGCGGCGGGAGTTGCTCCGGACTTCATTTCATGGCACGTTTACGGTTCCGATGTGGAATGGTCCAAGGCTTTCCCGCAGAAAGGCCGTGATCTGCTGGACTCCCTCGGTTTTCACGATACAGAAATTTCCATCAACGAATGGCACTATGTCGTCACCTGGGACGGTATCGCATTCTGTGACTCTCCCGCCTGCCGGGAGCGTGCTTTCGGCGGCGAAACCGGTCTCGGTAACATCGACTCCGGTGTTTACAACCTCGCCATTCTCTCGGAGTGGCACGATACGCCGCTGGACACCGCATTTTATTATGGCGCAAGACCGATCGGAGTTTGGGGATTCATGACCGAAGGACGGAGTTTCAATAAAAACTTCTTCTCCATGGAGATGTTCGGTCAGATCATGAAAGATTACACCACCCGTATGGAAACTGCAAGCAATAAGAAATCCATTCATCTTCTTGCCTCTCTTTCTGAAGACGGCAAAAAAGCCAACTTGCTCGTTTCGGACTACCGTGGTCAGGATACCACCGTCAATATCGAAGTCAAAGGTCTGGAAAACGCCAAATACGTTTCTGCAATCGTCCTCGATAACGACCGGGATAATGCCGTGACCGATGTCACATGGCACAACAACATTCTCACCTTGAGCAAAGCGAAAGCCGGTTCCGCCGCTTTCTCTGTAACATTTGAATTGTAACAATATACGTTTAACTGGCGTTTGATCGCCTAACGCTCAACGCTCCGCAAAAATTGCCTGCGCTCTTTTTGCCGGAGCATCGCTTCAGGCGGGAGGTGTCGCCACAACGTGGCGACAATAAACGCTTCGCTTGTACTTTCGCCGCTTGGATAGCGGCGACCAGCGTTCCGCCGCTGGATCACGTCCGGGTAGCACCCGGTGGCAAGTAAAATTTTTAATTTTTTATAGAGGTTTTCCATGAGTAACAAAGCAGCTGCCGCAGCAGAACATTTTTTGAAAAACGAAACCCAGTTTCACCTCGGTTTTCTCCCCACAGAACAATCCCATCCCCTGACCAAAGGACTGGATAAAGCCTTTGAACGCTCCACCGCCGACGGTCTGCGCCTCCTGCAGAAAGCCGACCGGGAAGTGCTGGATATGGCAAAACGGGTCCTGAAATCCGATGTATTCGCCAAAATGGTGGAGGCGGGACGGCGGACCATCTCCAAAAAAGGACGCATGGTCTTTTCCGGCTGCGGAGCGACCGGCCGCTTGAGTATTCTCCTTGAATCCATGTGGCGGGAGTGTTTCAAAGATGAAAATGCCGACCGCACCGCCAGTATCATGACCGGCGGCGATTTTGCTCTGATCAAAGCGGTGGAATCCTTTGAAGATTATCAGGTGTTCGGCAGAAAACAGGTCGCCGAACTGGAAATGGGCGAAAATGATATGCTCATCGCCATCACCGAAGGCGGCGAGACCAGTTCTGTGATCGGTACGGTCAAAGAGGCCGCCGACCGTGGCTGCGCCGTGTTTCTGCTTTTCAACAATCCCGCAGAACTGCTCCGGGAAAAACTGGTGCGTTGCCGGGAGGTCATCGACGATCCCAGAGTGACGGTACTGGATCTCTGCTGCGGACCGATGGGCATTGCCGGTTCGACCCGTATGCAGGCAACCAGCAGTGAACAACTCATCGCCGGAGCATTTCTGGAGATCCTCGCCGCCGACATTCTCGGAACAACGGTTCCCGACTTTGCCGATGGCTTTGAAAAAGTTCTGGATCATCTGGAATCCGATGAGATGGTCGGCATGATCGCAGAAATGCTGGATTTTGAAGTGGCAACCTACAAAAAAGGTGCAAAAGTCACCTATTTCGCCGGAGATTATCTGCTGGATATCTTCACCGATACCACGGAACGCACTCCGACTTTCATGCTGCCGCCCTTCAAAAACAGCGATGACAAAGTTTCTCCCCCCTCATGGGCATTCGTGAAAGATCCCCGTTTTTCCACCCGTGACACCTGGGCAAATATGCTCAACCGTCCGCTCCGCTGTCTCAACTGGAAACGGGAAGACTATATTTCCATGGATGCGGAAGAGAAAATCGTCAACAATCCGCCGAAAATCGCCGCCGAGGAACTTTACCGCATGGAAGTCGGTTTTGAACCCGCTCCGGAACGGTATGCCTCCGCCGATGATGCCGCCATCTGTGTCAAGGTCGCCGGAGCAGAACACAACGGCGAACTGGATAAGGCATTTGCAGAAATTGCCGCACCCTTTGCCGTCAAACGGGAATTCGTCATTACATCCAATGCACCGGATACCCCGCTGCAACTGTTGAACCACATGGCAATCAAACTGGTGCTGAACAACTTCTCCTCCGGCACGATGGTTTGCATGGGCCGCATTTCCGGAAACTGGATGAGTTGGGTCAGCATCTCCAACAAAAAGTTGGTGGATCGTGCCATCCGTCTGATTTCCGAACTGGGCGAACTGGATTATCCTGCCGCCTGTCTTGCACTCTTTGAGAGCGTGGATGAGTTGGATCAAATCGACTGGACCGGCAAAGAAAAACCCTCTGTCGTCCAATACACCCTCAAACGGCTTTCGGCAGTACGCCTGTCGGGCAAAAAATAAGACCCTTGAGTCACCGGAAAAATAAGACTTATAGGGCGGGGGCTTATTGGTGCGGCGAAAGACGGCTCCGGCTTGCTTTCTGCCGCAGACATCCGCTAAAAATACCGTCCGCAAAGCCGGTGTATCTGACGGTAATAGACGATGCCCAGCAAAATAAAACTGCCGAGCCACGCCAGCGGAGAAACAAGCACAACGCCCGGATAACCCCACCAGTCACAGAATGGCCGGGAGAGACATCCGCGGATAATGAGTTCAAGTACGCCCCCCAGAAACGGTACAAGCGCAAACCCCATGCCCTGCAATGCGTAACGGTAGACGAGAAGCATCGTGAGAAATACCGTACAGCAACCCTGTATCCAAAGTACGATCCGTACCTGCGGCAAAAGCAGTTCCGCCTGTTCAGCACCGACAAAAAGTCCGACCAGTTGACGGCTGAAAATCAACCCCAGTATAACGATGATATAAGCAACGATATTTGAGGATATGCCGCAGGATACCGCCCCTTTGCAAATACGCAAATAACGTTTTGCTCCGTAGTTCTGCGCCGTAAACGCCCCGAGAGCAATCGCAAAGGAGAATGCGGGCTGGATCATTACACTGTCGATTTTGCTGGCAGTCGTGTAAGCGGCGACCGCCTGTACCCCAAGACTGTTCATAACAGTCTGGAAAATCAATATCCCGACCGAACAAACCGAAAACTGAAACGCCGAAGGCAATCCCAGCCGGAGATGCGCCCAAATGGTCTGCCAATCCGATTGCCAATCTTTTTTATGAAGTTGCAGCAGCGGGAAACGCCTCTTGGCGTGAAGATAACAACCGCCCCCGGCAATCGCTTGAGAAATGACGGTTGCCGCCGCCGCGCCGGCAACGCCCCAGCGGAAACACAAAATAAAAACAAGGTCCAGCACAATATTCAAGATACATGATACCACCAGAAAAATCAATGGAGTACGGCTGTCACCCAATGCCCGGATAATACTGCTGACCAGATTGTATGACACCAGTGCCGCCATACCGATAAACATGATCCGCACATACTTGAGAGCCTCATCAAAAATATCCGGCGGCGTATTGCACCATTTCAGCATCAGCGGAGCCAGAAAAGCACAAATCACCGTTGTCACCGCCGTGATCGAGCCGCATATTATCGTCGAAGCGGCAATCGACCGGCGTGTTCCCGCCATATCTCCCGCACCGAACTGCTGACCGGTAATGACGGTCACGCCTCCGGTCAAGCCGAAAAAGAAACCGAAAATAAAAAAGGTCAATGCTCCGGTAGCCCCTACTGCCGCCAACGCATTCATTCCGATCGTTTTTCCGACAATAACGGTATCAGCCATACTGTAAAACTGCTGAAAAATATTGCCGATCAACAGCGGAATGGCAAACTTGATGATCAAATTCAACGGCTTGCCGTGAACCATATTCTGAACCATAAAAAACCTCTTTTTATGCAAGCAAATCTGCGGAAGAGTCGTTGTGGATCAACAGACGGTCGGCGTAAAATTTGAGAGCTGACGGCACATCTTCAATGCCGTCAAGTTCCAGCAGAAAACCGACATGCGGATAGAGCAGATCCTGACGGAACTGTGCCAGCCAGACGGCATCGGCGGAACTTTCAGACGGCAGATGTGCCGTCAGCAGCAGACGGAGGCGGTACTGCTCAAGAATTCCCCAGAGACTGCCCAGAAAACGCCGTAAAGCATGGCAGAATACAGCGTTCTCCGCCGCACGTTCCAGATTGAAAGAGAGCGAAAATTCCCCGATTCCCAAAGCGGAGATCATTTTGCAGCGTTCCTGGAGAAAACGCTGAAAATTTGCCTGTTGTTTCATGCTGTCTTCCGGAATCGATCTCACAGTCACCGGTGCGGCAAGGTCACGGATAATCACCGGGATTCCGGCTTGGATGAACTCTCTGCTCCTGTCACAGGCGGCGGCAGAATCCAGCGCACTGCTTTCCAGCAAAATCCCATCTCCCTGCCAGTCGGCGGCGGACAACAGGAACTCCTCTGTTGAAAACGGAGACAAGTTCAGTTGTTTCATAGAAAACCCGCCTCCCGGAGCGTATCCATGGTGATTTCAGATTTCGGGCTTGCCTGCATAAAGGTCAGTTGACGGCGCACATATTTCGCCAGCACATCGGTTTCCAGATTGACCGGAGTACCTTTTTTGCGCTGAACCAGAGCCGTTTCGTCCCGGGTCACGGGAATAAGGTGAACCGTAAAATACTCATCGGTCACAGCGACGACCGTCAGAGAAACACCGTCGATGGCGATACTGCCTTTGGGTACAACTTCAGGGGCAAGTTCGGCAGAAAGAGCGATTTTTAACTCATAATCCCCATCGGGACGGCGGTGAAAATCCAGCACTTCGCCCGTACCGTCGATATGACCGGAAACAATGTGTCCGCCCAGCCTTGCCCCGGCTTTCAACGCCCGTTCCATATTGACTGCATCACCGATTTTGAGTGCGCCCAGATTGGTGCGTTTCAGCGTTTCAGCCATGGTGAAAAATTCCAGTTCCCCGTTGGGCAACTGCCGTTCAAGGGTCAGACAACAGCCGTTGACAGCGACACTTTCGCCGAAAACGGGATTTTCAAACACTTTGCCGGGACGGATACGCAAATGTTCTCCGGTGCATCCGGCAAGCGTGCCGGTCATTTCAACCAATCCGGTAAACATTTTCTACTCCCGGGTATAACCGCAAATGGCGATATCGTCACCATACTTTTCGGTCGTAACTTTGTACAATTTGCGTGCCAGTGACATGAATTCGGGAGAATCGCCGCCGAGAACCGGACGGCTGTCTCTGCCGCCGAGAAGTTTCGGGGCGATGTGGAACTCCACATAATCCACAGCATCTGCCGCAAGAGCAGAAGCGGCAAGTTCGCCGCCGCCCTCGATCAGCAGTGTAACGATGTTGCGGCTGCCGAGTTCTTCCAGCAGTTTATCCCAGTCTTCATTTTCCTCCAGACGCACCAGTTCGGCGTTGCCGTCGGGGAAATATTCCGCCAGTTCTTCTTCATCCATACTGCGGGAGGCGATCAGACGCAAGGGCTGACACTCCCAGGTGGCAGGTTCACGCACCGTCAACTGCGGCCGGTCGATCCGGCATGTGTCGCCGCCGACCATGATCGCATCAGCGAGACGGCGGATCGTCTGCACCCGGCTGCGGGCGGGGGTATCAGTCACATATTTGGAATCGCCGTTTTCGGTGGCGATCTTGCCGTCCAGTGTCATCGCCATTTTGAGAATGACAAAGGGACGTTTGGTGGTGACCCACTTGAAAAAGGATTCATTCAGTTCCATGGCTTCGGGATTTTCCACACCGACACTGACTTCGATCCCCGCCTCTTCCAACAGTTCCACGGCTCTGCCGCAATGCTTCGGATTGGGGTCCAGACAGGCGATGACCACCCGTTTGATCTTGTGAGCGATGATCGCCTCCACACAGGGCGGGGTACGGCCGTAACTGGAACAGGGTTCCAGTGTCACATAGAGGGTAGCCCCCTCCACATCACGATGATGCCGTTCCGCATCGGAGAACGCATTGATTTCGGCATGGGGTTCTCCCGCTTTGTAATGAAATCCCCGGCCGATGATCTCGCCGTCTTTGACGATAACAGCACCGACCATGGGGTTCGGAGTCGTGCGCCCCCATGCCATGCGGGCAAGGGCAATGGCTTCACGCATAAAGAGATGATCCGGAGAGTCCGGGTCATCCAAACGGATATTGTCACAAAGGTCCGCGTCCATAAATTGTTTTACTCCTCTTCTTTTCCGAAAAGAGCATTGGTATAATATTCAGCACAGAAAGGCTGTAAATCTTCCGGTTGTTCACCGAGCCCGATGTAGAAAGTGGGCAATTCAAATTCCTGATGCAGAGCAACGACCATACCGCCCTTGCCCGTGCCGTCCAACTTGGTCAGCACCAGTCCGGTCACGCCGGTCGTTTTGGAAAATTCCCGTGCCTGACTCAAGACATTTGCACCCAGCGTGGAATCCACGGTCAGCCAGACTTCGTGCGGCGCACCCGGACAGACCTTTTCGATGGAACGGCGGATTTTTGCCAATTCATCCATGAGGCCCTTCTGGTTCTGCTGACGTCCGGCGGTGTCGATGAGCAGATAATCCGCTTCGCGGGCGATAGCGGCTTTGGTGGCATCAAAGGCGACACTGGCGGGATCGGCTCCGTGTTTGGCGGAGATCACCTGACAGCCGGTACGTTCACCCCAGAGCTGCAACTGCTCCACGGCGGCGGCACGGAAGGTATCGCAGGCGGCAAGCACCACTTTTTTTCCTTCGCCTTTCAAACGGGAGGCAAGTTTTCCGATGGTGGTGGTTTTGCCGCTGCCGTTGACACCGACCATGAGAATAACGGTGGGCGTTCCGGCGGGAGCGGCATGGATCTCCCGTTTGCGGGAATTCAGAATATCCATGACCGTTCCGGCGGCGACCTGAACGAGATCGGCATCTGTGGCAATTTTTCCCTGTTCGTAACGTTCACGGATATCTCCGACGATACGCAAAGAGGCGGGTACGCCGAAGTCTGCCGAGATCAGCAGAGCCTCCAGTTCCTCAAAACTGGATTCTCCGTGAGCCTTGATGCCGGTGAACATCCCGGCAATGGAACGGGTCACTTTGGTTGTGGTCTTGGCGAGTCCACGTTTGAAAATGGAAAAGATCGAAGCCATAAACAATCCTTGTTATTTGTTTCCGCGGGGAGAACGCTTCAGGGTATCTTTGACACCGTTGAGAACGCCGTTGATGAAGTTCCCGGAGTCTTCGCCGGAGTAATCCCGGGCGATCTCCACGGCCTCGTCGATACTGACCACGGGCGGTACATCTTCATCAAAAAGCATTTCGGCAACGGCGATCCGCATGATATTGCGGTCAACGACACCGATACGGTCAAAATCCCAGTTCTCCATCCGTTTGCGGATCGTACTGTCGATTTCCTCTTTGTTGACAGTCACAGAAACATACAATTTTTCGGCGTAATCCCGTCCCTTGCGGGCAGTACGGTTTTCGCCCAGTTGAAATTCCAGAGCCGCTTGTTCAAAGAAGGCTTCAAATCCGGCGGCAGCGGGAAGTTCTTCACGCATTTCACATTCAAAAAGATACTGCATGGCAAGTTCACGTCCAACACGTTTGGCGTGCATCTTGCTCATATCGGCATCCTGTTCTTCGGGTTCAAACATATTACTTGATCGCCTTGTTGAGGTTGGCCATTTCAATAGCGGCAAGCATGGCATCGACACCCTTGTTGCCCTGTTTGGTGCCGGAGCGTTCGATTGCCTGTTCCAGATTTTCAGCGGTGATCATGCCGTAGGTAACGGGGATACCGGTTTCAAGTCCGAGTTGTGCAAGGCACTTGGAAACTTCGGAGTTGATATAACCGGCATGGGCGGTCGCCCCCTGAATGACCACACCGAGAGCGATGACGGCATCAAATTTGCCGGTGGCAAGCATCTTTTTCACGGCGAAGGGGATCTCGTAAGAACCGGGGACATAAGCCACAGCCACATCATCGGCATTGCCGCCGTGACGGACAAAAGCATCCATTGCCCCATCGAGAAGTTTGCTGACAAAGAAGTCATTGAAACGGGCGCACACTGCACCGATACGCAAGCCCTGTGCGTTGAGTGTGCCTTCAAAAACAGTTCCTGCTGTCTTTTTCATCATAATAAGTTCCTTCCATTAACGGAGTTCGACTTTAAGTTCATTGGCAAGCCGGGTACGCAGTTTCTCAAAACTGCTGTTGACCTCGTTATCAGTGAGAGTCCGCTCTGCGTTGCGGAAAGTCACCTGATAAGCCACGGATTTCTTGTGTTCCGCCTTGAGTTTATCATCCACAAAGAGGTCGAAAAGCCGTGCAGATTCCACGTTGGGAAGTTTGCACTTGCGGATGAATTCAAGAACTTCGGCATTATCCAGTTTTTCGGGGGCGATGAATGCCACATCACGGGTGGTTGCCGGATAAAGAGAGAACGGCACATAGTAACTGTATCCGTGATCCGCCGCCAGAATGGGATCGACATCCAACTGTGCCACATAGATTTTGTGCGTGGTGCGCCAGCCTTTGGAGAGGTCATGTGCAAGTTCGCCGAACATACCGGCGAGTTTGCCTTCGATCCAGACCTGGGCGGCACGGCCCTTTTCAAAGCGGGCATCATCGGCGGCAACGAAACGGTAACGTTTCACATTGGCAAGTTCAAAGAGAGCCTCCAGACAGCCTTTGAGGTCGTAGAAGTCGATCTCTTCCTTGAGTTCATCGGAGTACCGTTCACTGCGGCGCAGACCGGTCATGGCGATACAGAGTTCTTCGCGTTCTTCCGGATAGCTCTCACTGTTTCCGCAGAATGCCTTGCCGATCTCAAAGAGGTTCAGCGTCAGGTTGCGGCGGGAGATGTTGCGTTCGACCGTACCGAGCATTTCGCCCAGAAGACCGGGACGCATCACGGCAAGTTCCAGACTCAAGGGGTTCTTGAGGCGGATCAGGTCGGACTCTTTGAAACGGCGGTCAGCGAGAGCAGAATTGACGTTGACCATGCTGTAATGCATACACTCGTAAAGACCGAGAGAGATGACCTGATTGCGGAAATTTTCCAGACGGAAATATTTATCTTCACGGATGGAGGAGCAAATCTTGCCGTTGACCGGGATCTCCGGCACATTTTCCAAACCGTTGACACGGGCGACCTCTTCACCGAGGTCGGCTTCACGTTCCAGATCCAGACGGAAGAGCGGAGCGGTCACGGTGCAGGCTTCCGGAGTCACATTGCTGACTTTGAGCAGAAGTTTCTCAAAAATCTCCACGATACGTTCATTGCTGACTTCGGCACCGATCAGAGAACGGATGCGGTCAAAACGGCACTGGATGACCTTTTCTTCGGGGCGTCCGGTATTGATATCGACCTTTTCGCTGGCGAATTCACCGCCGGCAGTGGCGAGGATGAGTTGGACCGCACGGTCACTGGCAACAGATGCCATATCCCAATCCACGCCGCGCTCGAAACGGTAACTGGAATCACTGGAGATACCCAGTTCACGGCTGGTGGCACGGATATTGGAACTGAAGAAAACGGCACTTTCCAGCAGAACATCGGTGGTCTCATCGGTCACACCGGAAAATTCGCCGCCCATCACCCCGGCGAGAGCCATGGGCTTTTCGGCATCGGCGATGACGAGATGACGTTCTTCCAGTTTCAGCGTTTTTCCGTCCAGCGTGGTAATGGTTTCACCGGCTTTGGCACGGCGGGCGACGACCCGGTTGCCGGAAAGTTTATTCAAATCGAACGCATGGAGGGGCTGACCGAGTTCCATCAGGACGAAGTTGGTAACGTCCACAACGTTGTTGATGGAGCGCAGACCGATGCTTTCCAGCCGTTCTTTGAGCCAATCGGGGCTGGGGCCGACTTTCACGTTGCGGATCACCCGGCCGATGTAGCGTTTGCAAAGGTCGGGAGCCTCCACGGTCACGAGACCGGGAGCGGGAGTATTGCATTCGGGAACGGTGATTTCGGGCATGACGGCTTCGGAGTTGAAAAGACATGCCACGTCACGGGCGATGCCGTACATGGAGAGCCAGTCCGGACGATTGGGGGTGACTTCCACTTCGATACGGGTATCGCCGGGGAAGAGTTTGTCCACGGGAGTTCCCAGAGCCAGTGTACTGTCGAGGATCATCAGCCCTTCGTGGTTGTCGGAGAGACCGAGTTCCTTTTCGGAACACATCATACCGTGAGATTCAACGCCGCGGAGTTTGGATTTCTTGATTTTGAAATCGCCCTCTTCCGTGTGGAAGACCGTACCGATGGTGGCGACGGGAACAACGTTTCCGGCATCACAGTTGGGTGCGCCGCAGACGATCTGAATGGTTTCAGAACCGACATCCACTTTGCAGACGGACATGTGGTCTGAATCGGGGTGCGGGGCGCGTTCCAGAATTTTGCCGACCACGACCCCGGCGGGAACGGAACCGGCGGATTCGACCGCCTCCACTTCGATACCGGCCATGGTGAT
>JAEIGA010007815.1_pt1 | contig 16225 bp, 17 predicted proteins | sample 9270691 | NCBI WGS metagenome assembly JAEIGA01 (sample SAMN17057246, study PRJNA624740) | gut metagenome | biome: biome; isolation source: fecal sample | host: Bos grunniens | place: China: Xizang | collected 2019
CTCGCCTGCGAGAAGGCCGATGCGGCCGAGCTCGCCGAAGCGGCCCACATGATCTGCCTCCAGATCGCCGCCAACGCTCCCAAGTACGTCAACCCCGAGGACGTTCCCCAGGCCGAGATCGACGCCGAGCTCGAGATTAAGCTCAACGCGCTCAAGGAGCAGAAGGGCAAGCTTCCTCCCGAGCAGGCTCTCGTCGGCATCAAGAAGGGCATGGCCGCGAAGTACTGCACCCAGGTCTGCGTCACGAAGCAGGATTACGTCGCCGACGGCGAAATCACCGTCGAGAAGTATCTCGACGGCGTCGCCAAGACGGTCGGCGCTCCCATCACGATCAAGCGCTTCTGCCGCATGCAGCTCGGCGCCTGATAGCGTCAGGTTTCCACGGGTAAAAGGAAAGACGTCCTCAGCGACGTCTTTCTTTTTTTTTTAGTGCGTTTCGGGCTTGCTAAAGAGATGAAAAAAAAGTATAATAAAGACACTATTATGAAAGCATGGTTGACTTTTTGGTATGGAATGTTCAAGAACAATCCGATTTTTCGGCTTGTCCTTGGATTGTGTCCAACATTGGCGGTGACGACAAAGCTTGAAAATTCCCTCGGCATGGGGCTCGCCGCGACATTTGTCCTGATATGTTCCAACGTTCTGGTTTCGGCTTTGCGCAAGGTGATTCCCAACGCTGTTCATATACCTTGTTATATTGTGATTATAGCGACATTCGTGACGGCTGTCGATTTACTGATGAAGGCGTTCTTGCCGGCACTTTCCGAATCTCTTGGAATTTTCATCCCGCTTATCGTCGTAAACTGTATAATTCTCGGGCGCGCCGAAGCGTTTGCCAGTAAGAACGGAGTTCTTCTTTCGTTCGTCGACGGGCTCGGTTCCGGCCTCGGATTCACGCTCGCGCTCGCGTTTATCGGTACCGTGCGCGAGCTGGTCGGCTCCGGTTCGATTACTGTCTGGGGCGATATCGCCGTAAAGAATATTTTTGATTCTCCGGTGCTTCTCGCGATTTCTCCCGCAGGAGGGTTCATAGCGCTCGGGCTTCTGCTGGCTTTGGTCAACCGCGTTGCCGAGTGGAATGCGAGGCGTCACGGTGCGCCGCCGCCTTTGCCCGTAAATCTGGATTGTCGTCATTGCACGATGTGCTCCAACGGAAAGTGAAGTACGATGAAGTGTCCCAAATGTTCCAAAGACGAAGACAAGGTGCTCGATTCCCGCGCTGCTCGGGAGGGCGCCGCGATTCGCCGCCGCCGCGAATGTCTTTGCTGCGGGTATCGCTTCACCACCTACGAAGAGATCGACCGCGATGAAGTCCTTGTCGTAAAGAGCGACGGTTCGCGTCAGTCGTTTGACCGGACGAAGGTCGACAAGGCGATCCGTCGAGCCTGCGGCAAACGTCCCGTAAGCGATGAGCAGATCCGTACGATGATCGATCATGTCGTTGCGCAGCTTGATGGCGATGAGGTTAAATCTGAAACCATCGCCGAACTCGTGATGGAGGAACTTCACAAGGTTGATGAGGTCGCATATATACGTTTCGCCAGCGTATACAGGCGCTTCACCGACGTAGCTCAATTCTTGTCGGCCATAACGGAGATCGTAAAGAAATGAGACTTGAATACCAGCGCCCGCCGGTGCGCGTGGCAGTAGTCGGATTGGGTCGCTCGTTCTTCTCGAGCCATTATCCTGTCTTCAAGGCGCATCCGGCGCTTTTCAAGGTTGTAGCGGCATGCGACATCATTAAGGAGCGCCGCGACATGATTGCGGGCGATTTCCCGGATTGCAGGATGTTTCGCCGTTTTTCAGACATGCTGGACGAGCGAGACATAGACCTTGTCGATATCGCCACGTGTTCCACCGATCATGTAAAACACGCTCTTATGTCTTTGGAACGCGGCCGCTGGACTCTTCTTGAATCTCCGATGGCGCTTACTCTCGACGACGCCCAGCTTCTGCGCGGCGCCGCCACGAAAGCGAAGAATCGTCTCCTTGTTCTTCAGCGCGGCCTGTTTGCTCCTGATTTTCTTCTGGCCAAAACGATGATGGACGATTCCCGCCTCGGCGAGATTTACCAGATATGCGTGCGCCGGGAGGATTATATTCGCCGTGATGATTGGCAGACCGTCAAGCGACTGGGCGGCGGTGCGGCGTATTATGCGATGACAGATCTGATTCTTCAGGCTCTTAAGCTTTTGCCTCAGCTGCCGATTCAGATGTGGAGCGAGCTCAAGCGCATCGCGTCGCTCGGCGACGCCGAGGATTATGCCCATGTCAATCTTAAAACACGCACTCAGATTTCAGCGGATATCGAATTCAACGGTGGAGTGCTGGCGCCGTGCCGCGCTCCGTCGTTTGTGATACGCGGCGAGCGAGGCGTGTTTTCCGTTAATCCGAACTCGCCGACGGGGACGCTGACCACGGTCGATCCCGGATACAAGTTTTCCCGTCGCCGTTCAAGCGTGAGAACCCCGCCGCTCGTCGATATGCATGAGAGCATACCTGTGGTGACGACGGAAGTGTCGCTGCCGAAGGGCGCTCTGCACGGGCCAAGCGCTTTCTGGAAATGCGTCTACGACACCGTTCGTACGGCGGCTCCGTTCCCTTTGCAGCTGGAGGATTCGATTGAGGCCGTCAAGTTCGCTCATCTTATGAAGAAGACTAGTCCTTTTGGGAGTTGACGGATGGGATCTATGACACAAAGCCTTGAAGATTATCTTGAGGCGATATATCTCCTGATCAAGGATACCGGCAGCGCGTGCGTCCGTGATGTCGCCAAATCGCTCGGCGTTAAAATGCCGAGCGTGGTCAAGGCGTTGCATGAATTGAAAAGTCTCGAACTGGTAAATCAGGAGCCGTATTCGTCGATAGAACTTACGAAGAAGGGTGAGCGGCTTGCTAAAAGCGTTCTTGCCCGTCATGAACTCTTAAAGTCGTTTCTTGTCAGTCTGGGCGTAAATCCTGGAACGGCTGATGAGGACGCCTGCAGAATGGAACATATTTTGTCAGCGGAAACTTTAGATAAAATTCGAATATATACTGAAAGAAAGCCATAAAAATGAAAAGTCAACTTAACAATCTTCAGCAACTTCAGGAACTTGTTCTTACCCGGGATGAACATCACCAGACCGGAGACGGAAGTCATTTGGACTCTCTGAATGATTCCATCGCCGCTCTTCAGGAGAAACTTGAGCCTCAGGTGGCGGGGCTTTACGCGCGTTTGTACAAGAAGAGCCATATCGTCATGGCTGCGATGTCGAACGGGTGCTGTTCGGTCTGCGGAATGCAGGTGCCGATCGCGCAGAGTCAGCAGGTGCGCCTTGCCAAGCATCTCGTTACATGCTCCAGCTGCGGACGTATTCTTTTCGCTTCCGACGCGGATGCCGCCCATAATGTCTCCGATCGCTACGACCGCGACGCTCCCAAAACCGGCATTTCGCGCTTCAGCGCGGAGGAGCTTATGCTTGCCGACCTTGATTCCGATACGGCGGAGGGCGCGATCACGGCTTTGGCGAAGCTGATGGAGGAGAACAAGTTCATCAGCAATGCCGATTCCCTCATCACTGCGGCCATGAATCGCGAGGGGGTTCTTTCGACGGCTATAGGCGGGTCTTTGGCGTTTCCGCACGTTCGCGGTGTCGAGGGCGGCGGCTTGACTCTTGCGATGGGGGTTTCCAAGAAGGGCATCGACTGGGCTGGCGAGAAGGTTCATATAGTCTTTCTTTCAGCGATTCCCGTCGCGGTTTCCGCGTTTTATCTTCGTCTTATGTCGGGTATCATCCAGTCGTTTTCAAAGAAGGACAATCTCACCTCAGCGCTCAACGCCAAAGATCCGGCATCGCTCTGGAAGACTCTCGTCAAGGCTACCCGTCATACCGTAAAGTGAGTACGACGCTTAGATTGCTGCTCGCGGCGTTTTTGGCGGCTTCATTTTGCGAAGTCGCCGACGCCGCGCCCGTGAAGCGTCGGAATGCGCCGGCCAAGAAAACCGTCGCCCGCAGTTCAGGCGGTCCCGTCCAGTCCCGCTTCAGGAAGTCACCGTACGTCGGTGCGATTTCCATCGACGCAGACACCGGGAGAGTGTATTTTTCGGATCACGCCGACACTCCGGCCTATCCTGCGAGCGTGACTAAACTTATGACGGCTTTTATCGTTCTTGACGATATAAAGGCGGGCCGTCTTTCGCTTGACGATCGGGTCGTCGCTTCTCCGGTACGTACAAATCGCGATGTTCATCTTCGGCAGCCGAGCGCACTCGGCCTTAAGGCCGGTCAGTCGATGACGATAGAGGAGATGCTTAAGGCGATTATGGTAAAAAGCGCCAATGACGCGGCGATTTTCCTTGCGGAGAGATGTTCCGGATCGATGGAGAAGTTTGTATCCCGCATGAACGAAAAGGCGCGTTCGCTGGGGATGACTTCGACCAAATTTTACAATCCCAATGGGCTGCCTCCGTATAAGAGGAGCGAAACTGACGATTTCAACATTTCGACATGCAGGGATATCGCCATAATGGCGCGCGCGCTCATCAAGAGTCATCCTGAAATATTGAAGTACACTTCGCTTAAGGAGTGTCATCTCGAAATTCCCGGTCAGGGCAGAATAAAATTCTCCAATCACAATCATGTGATGGTCGAAGCGGAATTAAAAATTGTCAATCCCGACGGAACCGAAGCTGTAGACGGCTTGAAAACCGGTTATATCAACGCCGGCGGTTATTCTTTGGCGTTAACGGGTAAACGTAACGGAAAAAGGGTTATTGTGGTGGTTTTAGGGTCTTCTACGGCGTCTGAACGGGATAATGTCGCCCGCGCGAGACTGGACGATCTTCTTATGGCGCTGGATTTTTGATTTTGATCCAACGGCGCTGATGTAGACGGGTGGCACGCGGAGTTTTGACTTCAGCGTGCCAAAATTTCATAAAAGCGTAAGCGAAGCCCCAAACTGCCATCCGCGCCAGGACGGCTTTATGAAAATTCCCGTTAGGCGGTAGTTTTGACATCATAGGACGTATTTGATAAAATATCCGCAATTTACGATAAATAACAAAAGGACGTCAGATGAAAGAAATCACAGGAGATTTGGTCGCCGGAGGGAGCAAAATCGCTCTCGTGGTCAGTCGCTTCAACAGTTTTCTGACCGAACAGCTTGTCAAGGGCGCGGTCGATGCTTTTGTCCGCTTGGGCGGAAAAGAATCTAATTTGACCTTGGTGCGCGTCCCCGGCGCGTATGAAATTCCGATTGTTGCGGATAGGCTCGCCAGGAGTGGTGTAGACGCTGTTGTATGTCTTGGCGCCGTCGTCCAGGGCGCGACTGCTCACGCGCAGCTCATCAATACCGCCACGGCCGAAGCGTTCAGCAAGATTTCGCTCAAGACCGGCGTTCCGGTTCTTGATGGCGTCGTTTCCGCCGAGAATCTCGAACAGGCGGTCGAACGTTGCGGAACAAAGCAGGGCAACAAGGGTTTTTCGGTCATGCAGGCCGCCATCGAAATGGTCAATGTCCTTAAGAAAATCAAGGTTTGATTTTAATTTACAGCAATCTAAATTATAAAAGAAAGAGAGAAATAAAGTGGCTAAAGAAGTAAAGAAAGTTGCGTTCCTCACAGCAGGCGGTCTCGCCCCGTGCCTCAGTTCGTCGATCGGGTTCCTTATCGACGAATATAACAAGAAGAATCCCAATGTCGAAATGATCGGTTACGTCAACGGTTACATGGGTCTTCTCAAGGGCGAGTCGATTCCCGTTACCGAAGAGGTCCGCAAGAACGCTCTCATCCTCACCCGTCACGGCGGCTCCCCGATCGGCAATAGCCGCGTAAAGCTTACGAACGTCAAGGACTGCGTCAAGCGCGGTCTCGTAAAGGAGGGTGAAGATCCTCTCAAGGTCGCCGCCGACCAGCTCGTCAAGGACGGCGTCGATGTTCTTCACACCATCGGCGGCGACGACACCAACACGACGGCTGCCGATCTCGCGGCTTATCTCGCTACGAACAACTATCCTCTGATCGTCGTCGGCCTTCCCAAGACGATCGACAACGACGTTTTCCCGATCAAGCAGTCGCTCGGCGCTTGGACGGCCGCCGAAGAGGGCGCAAAATTCTTCATGAATGTCGTTAAGGAGAACAGCGCCAACCCGCGCGCTCTCACGATTCATGAGGTCATGGGCCGTAACTGCGGCTGGCTTACCTACAAGACGGCTCAGTACTACCGCAAGATGCTTAACCGCACGAAGTTCCTCCCCGGGTTCAATCTTACGCTCGGCCGTCAGGACGTTCATGCCGTTTACGTTCCCGAGTCCCGCATCGACTTCAAGGCCGAAGCCGAGCGTCTCAACAGGATCATGGACGAGTTTGACAGCGTCAACATTTTCGTTTCCGAGGGTGCCGGCGTCGCCGACATCATCAAGGAGATGGAGAAGCGCGGCGAGGTCGTTCCCCGTGACGCGTTCGGACATCCTCGTCTCGACAAGGTCAACGTCGGTCAGTACGTCGGCAAGCGCTTCGGCGAGCTTCTCGGCGCCGAGAAGGTTCAGGTCTTCAAGTCCGGCTACTTCGCCCGTGCGGCGGCTCCGAACAAGAAGGATCTCAAGCTTATCGAGAAGTGTGCCCGCAAGGCCGTCGAGTGTGCGCTCAACGGCGAGAGCGGAGTCGTCGGTCCCGATGAGGATGCGGCCGCCGTTATCCGCGCGTGTGAATTCCCGCGCATCAAGGGTGGTAAGCCGTTCAATGTCCGCAAGGGTTCCTTCCGTAAGATGCTTAAGGAAATCGGTCAGCCCAATCCCCGCAAAAAACGCACTTCCAAGTGAGGTTCCGAATGGCCGGAGAAATCATGAAGGGCGTCATAATTGAGTTCGATTTCGCCGCGATGAACGGCGCCGAACTTCTTTATGGCGCCGCCGAGAAGGTTCTCGCCGACAATGAGATAGCTTTCAGTCCCAGGATTGAAGCTCAGTATCTTGCCGGCGGCAACTGTCAAGGCGCATTGACGGATTACTTCAATGTCGTCAAGACCAAGAAGACTCCTGCAAAGGCGGCGAAAGATATTTCCGAAGAGTTCATCAAGGCGCTGACCGCAGCCGTTCCCGGTGCGGTCACCAGGTCTTTCGTAAGTTTCGTAAAGGCGCTTTCTTCGAAGGGCGTAAAGGTGGTTATCGCCACTCGTGCCGATATTGACGCGGTCAAGAGCGTATTTGAAGAAGTGCTTGACGAGAATGTTTCTCTTTATCAGGAATCTTCTCAGACTTACGGCAGCGTGAAATGGGATGCCTGGCGCAGAGCGTGCGCCTCCAACAAGCTTCGCAACTTCACATCCGTCGCGATCGCCGGCAGCGGTTACAGCGTGAAGAGCGCGCTGGTGGCCGGCATGGGGGCGTTGGCCGTCGTGAACGATCATGTCGCCTATCAGGATTTCGGCGGTGCCGACGATGTTGTCAGATCGATCGATTCAAAACTCGCCGATAAGGTGTTGTCGATTTTGAAAGTCTCGTAAAATGACCGGCATAGAAAGACTGCATGAAATCATGACCCGTCTGCGTGATCCGCAGACGGGTTGTCCTTGGGATAGAGAGCAGACCTTAGAGTCGCTGAAGCCCTGTGTTCTAGAAGAGACATACGAGCTTCTTTCCGCGATGGACCGGCCCGAGGATAAGGCAAATCACATTGAAGAACTCGGCGATGTCCTTCTTCAGGTGATGTTCCAGAGCGTTATGGCCGAAGAGCAGGGTCGCTTTACGTTCGATGATGTCGCGAACGGAGTTTCCGACAAGTTGGTTCATCGCCATCCCCATGTTTTTGGCGATGTTGACGCCAAAGATTCCGCTACGGTGCTGCGCAACTGGGAGCGCCTGAAGCAGCTTGAGCATAAAAAGGAAAAGCGTCATTCTGCGCTCGACGGCGTGCCTGCCGCGCTGCCCGCGTTATTGAAGGCCCAGCGCACTCAGGAGAAGGCCTCGCGTGTCGGTTTCGACTGGAAGGATGCGACGGGGCCGATGGAAAAGATTGTCGAGGAACTAGACGAGCTAAAGGCTGAAGTCGCAGCTCGCGCGAGCAGAAAGCCCGCCGATTCCGATCGGGTCAAGGAGGAATTGGGAGATCTTCTTTTCGCGGTCTGCAATCTCGCCCGCCATCTCGGTGTTGACGCCGAAAGCGCACTTGAACTCACGAACGCCAGATTTTCACGCCGTTTCCGCTGTGTAGAAGCTGGAGCCAAAGAGTCCGGGCGCGATCTGAAGGAAATGACGCTCGAAGAGATGGATGAGTTATGGGAGCGCGCCAAAGAAGGTGAAGCTTGAAATTCTGAATCCTCATGGTTTTTGCGCCGGGGTCAAGGCCGCGCTTGAAAAGGCTTTCCGTTTGACGACAAGCGGAGAGCGGGTGTACTGTCTTCACGAGATTGTCCACAATGAGATAGTCGTCGAGGAGCTCAAAGCCCGCGGATTCGTTTTCATTGAAGATTTAAGCGAAGTCCCCGACGGAGCCACCGTACTTTTTTCGGCACACGGGGTAAGTCCCGCCGTTCGCCGCGACGCTGAAGCCAGGGGCTTTAAAATTGAGGATGCGACATGTCCGTTCGTCGCGCGTGTACATAAGGCCGCGGCCAGTTTTTCCCGCAGGGGTCTGCAGGTTGTCGTCATCGGCAAGGCCTCGCACGCCGAGGTCAAAGGAATATTGGGCGAAGCTCCCGATGCGCTGGTTGTATCTTCGGTAAAAGAGGCGAAGGAACTGGAATTTCCGCGGGCCGATGTTCGGAAAATCGGTGTCGTAAGCCAGACGACGATGAATGCCGACGATGTCGTGGAGATAGTCTCGGCTCTGGCGAAGCGTTTCGAAATTGACAGTGTTGCGGAAGTCTGCAATGCGACTAAAGAGCGTCAGGATGCCGTCAAGGCGTTTAGCGGAGATGCGCTGTTGGTTCTCGGCAGCGCCAATTCTTCAAATACCCGCAGACTTTTTGAAGTGTCCGGATGTAAAGCATTTCGGGCCGGGAACATAGAAGATGTGAAGGCGCTTGATTTAAGCGGTATCGATCGCCTTGGGATTACGAGCGGAGCATCCACCCCCGAATCGTTTTTTCAATCTGCTCTTGAGATTCTTAACAATGCATAGTCAGGGCCGCCGAGGGGTTTTCAGTTCCTGAAAAATTTGTTATAATTGCGATAATATAAAACCTTAGTTAAGGAAATTATCATGAGCGACAAATCAGCAATATTGCCGGCGAGTGTTCGTCGGTACGCGAAGTATCTTTTAATCATGTCCGGTCTCGGCGGGCTTATCTATGGTATCGACGTAGGCGTAATCGCGGCGGCCCTGCCTTATATCGAGAATACCGCGGATTATACTAAAGTTCAACTTGGCATTGTAGTGGGTGCTGTACTTTGGGGGTCTGTTCTTTCGTCGCTTTTTGCCGGTTCGTTGGCGGAATGGCTAGGTAGAAAGAAGATTATCATCGCTTCGGCTTTCTGTTTCTTTATTTCGATTCCCGTCATCTGCGCGTCCGGACTATTCGAAGGTGGTAATTTCATCCTCCTTACGTTGGGTCGTACGCTTCAGGGCGCTTCCGCAGGTCTCGTAGGCGTTGTTGTTCCTATGTATCTCGCCGAGTGTCTCGACTCCGATTCCCGCGGCAAGGGTACGGGCATGTTCCAGCTTCTTTTGACGATCGGTCTCGCGTTTGCGGCCGTTATTGGTCTCGTGGTCACAGGTCTTGTCGGCGACTCCGACGAGGTCGTCAAAGAGATCGGCAGGGCGGCCGTAACCCCCGAACAGACGTCATCCTGGATTAAGGCCTGGCAGACCATTTTCTGGTGCTCGGCGGTTCCCGGACTGATTTTGTTCCTTGGCGCATTCAAGCTTAAGGAATCGCCTCGCTGGCTTTATAAGAAAGGGCGCAAAGAAGAGGCTCTGGCTTCTCTCGCAGCCAACAACGGCGAAGAAAAGGCAAAGGTTATTTTGGAGGAAATGCTTGCCGCAGACGCCGCCGCCGAAGCCGAAAAGGCTGCCGTTGCCCAGGCTTCGAAGGGTGACAGCCTCTTCCAGCGTAAGTATATTTATCCGTTCTGCCTCGCTGTTGTCATTCTCGCCAGCAACCAGACGACGGGCATCAACTCGGTTCTCAACTACACCGTCAGCATTTTCAAGGAAACAGGCATGACGGGTGTATTCGCCAACTTCAGCGATCTTGCCATTAAACTTGTTAACGTCTTTATGACGATCATCGCATGCGCGCTCGTCGACAGGAAGGGCCGCAAGTTCCTCCTTAAGCTCGGTACTTCCGGCATCATCATCGGTCTTTGCGGCGTAGGCAGCGTCTTCCTCGCGATCAAGTCGGGCCTTGTTGCGGCGAGCTTTACAACCGGTATTATCGCGACGGTGTTCTTCTTCATGTTCATCGCCTTCTACGCCGTCGGTCCCGGCGTCTGCGTCTGGCTCGCTCTTTCCGAGCTTATGCCTACTCGTATTCGTGCCACCGGCATGTCGATCGCGATGATCATCAACCAGGGTGTTTCGGCGACGATCGCGTCGATCTTCCCGCTTTGGACGGGCGCGTGGGGTTTCGCTCCCGTGTTCTTCTGCCTCGCGGGCTTTACCGTCATCTACTTCATCACTGCGGCGTTCTTCCTCCCTGAAACAAAGGGCCGTACGCTCGAAGAGATTGAACAGTACTTCAAGACCGGCAAAATGCCGGAGAAGAAGGGGGCTTGAGCTTTAAGTTCAAGTTTCTCGGTACGGGGACGTCGGTAGGTGTCCCGCAGATCGGGTGCTCGTGCCCGGTCTGCACGTCCGCCGACCCTCGCGATAAGCGCCGCCGCTGCGGCGCTTATGTCTCGTCTGACAACGGCGCTTTTTTGATTGACACGCCACCCGAAATGCGAGAGGCGTGTATTGCGCACGGCGTAAGCAAGGTCGATTCCGTGCTTCTTACCCACGCCCACATGGATCATATCGCCGGCTTTGACGACGTGCGCCGTTTCAATACGATAAACGGCACGCGCGTCGACTGCGATCCTGATTCTCCGGGCGCGTTCGGGCGCGTTTCGCGCATTATCGGAAAGCCTATGAACTGTTACGCTTTGCCTGAAACGATTGAGGCGATGCGTCGTATTTTTCCGTATATTTCCGCGAAGGGCGGATCGAACGGGCTTTATCGACCCCAGATTGAGTTTGTCGAGAACACCGCGCCGTTTGAAGTTTGCGGCTTGAAGATTGAAACGGTCCGCGTTGAACATGGCTTTCCGTGCTGCGGGTATATCATTTCAGACGGCGTAAAGCGCCTTGGCTATATTTCAGACTGTCATGATATCGGAGATGATGAGGTCGAACGACTTAAGGGCGTTGATGTCATGATTTTAAACTGCTTGAGGGAGCGTGAACACGCAACTCATCTTTCGCTGTCCAGAGCGCTTGAATATCTGAAATTGATATCTCCTAAAAAGGCTTTCTTGACTCATCTCTGCCACGATTTTACCTACGATCAATGGATGGCTAAACTGCCTTCCGGCGTCGAGCCGGGGTATGATGGAATGGAGGAATCGTTATGAAATTTAGAATACTTGCCTTTATGCTGGTTTCCCTGTTTGCAGTTTCGGCAGCACAGGCGAGAAAAAGAAGTCTCGCTGAAATTAGCGTAGATATTAAATTCGATGTGCATTCGTACGTGTCCGGGGAGCGTATTCGCGGAGTTGTCGATGTTAAGAACATGTCTCCCGATAGAATCAGCGTCGGATATCCCGATTCCAAGGATAAGGTTGTCGTAGAGGTTTTCCGTTCCAACGACGGCGTTCAGCTGGACCGTTTGAGCAAGTCCCGTCCCTTTGTATCTCCTTTTTCGCTCAATTCCAATGAGGGACAGAAGCTTGAGGTGTTTTTGGCCGACAATTATAATCTGGAAGAATCGCGGAATTATCGTGCACGGGTTGTTCTCGTTCATGACGGCTACCGGTATGAGGGGCCGTATCGCACTTTTACGGTTGTTCCCGGTATCCATATAGTAAGCGCCAAACAGGTGTTTGCCAAAGAAAAAAACAAAAGTCGACATTTTGATGTTCTGCGCGAGACCCGCAACGGCGTCGAACATATTTTCCTTGCGGCGTTCGATAAATGGAATGACGGCAGAATCGAGACGCTGGGCACGACGGATTTGGGCGCTATGCTTCGAATAACAAAACCTACCATTTCCATTCTTGACGGAGGCGAAGTAATTATCATTCACCGCAACGGAGCCGATTCGTTCGTCCGCAGTGAATTCTGGTCGATGCCTAAACTGCTTCATTTAAGAAGTCGTATATCGGTTGGCGATCCTGCGACCGCAGGACAGGCCCGCGTTCAGGAACTTTATAAAAGAGAGGGCGGCGTTAAACCCATTGAGCGCCCTTGGTGGAAGTTTTGGTAATGAATATTCTTGGAATTGAAACTAGCTGCGATGAAACTGCGGCGGCTGTCGTAAAGGACGGGCGCAGCGTCCTGTCGAATGTCGTATATACTCAGATTCCGCTTCACCGTCCTTATGGAGGCGTGGTTCCCGAGATAGCCTCGCGCGCCCATGTCGAGAAGATTTCAGAGGTGGTTACAGAAGCGATTTCAAAATTTCGTGAATGCGAGCCGGACGGCAAGATTGACGCTGTCGCGGTGACGTACGGCCCAGGGCTTTCCCCTGCGCTTATTGTCGGGCTGAATGCCGCCAAGGGGCTGGCTGTTTCGATGGGAGTTCCGATTTATTGCATCAATCATATCGAAGCTCATCTTCATACGCCGTTTTTGAGTGATGTCGGTGATGACGTTTACGCGTCATGCCCGATAGAGTCGAAAATGCCCGCTCTTGCGCTTGCGATTTCCGGAGGTCATACGAATTGGTTTGAGTTGTCGAATTACGGTTCGTATAGACTTTTAGGTCAGACTCTTGATGATGCCGCCGGAGAGGCGTTTGACAAGGCGGCCAAACTTTTGAATTTAGGCTATCCCGGCGGACCGAAGATAGATTCGATCGCCAAGGCGTACCGGGCATCGTTCGGCGAAGATTTCCGCCGATGGAAGGACTCTCTTGAACCGTTCCCCAAAGGTTGTCCTCGCGAGGGTGTCTCGGTTCTCGCAGGACTCCCTGCTGATATGTGCGTATCGTTCTCCGGTCTTAAGACGGCATTGCTGAGGTATGTTCAAAAGCATCATGAACTCTTAAGTCCATCGCCTGACGAACCTCGTTTGGAATATAAAGGTGGCGAGTCGGTTACGCTGGAACTGGCGCGTATCGTTTCGTCTTATCAAGAGGCGATAGTAGGTGCGGTTGCCGATCGTACGCGTACGGCGTTAAAACGCGGCGATTACAAATCGTTTATAATAGGAGGAGGCGTTTCTCTCAATTCGAGATTGCGCGAAGTTTTGAAACGCACGGCGGAGAACGAGGGCGTAGAATTTTTGACCGCCAAGCCTAAATATTGCGGAGACAACGGAGCTATGATTGCGGCGTTGGCCTATTACAGGCGGAATTTAACGGGAGAGGATGCGTTGGCTGCGGATGTTTCGCCCTCATTGGAGTTGGGATGAAGGAGAGTGGAAAAACTTGAGTCAATGTTTGCTTTTTAAGCATTGTTATTTTGATATAATATAACTATTATGAATACTACACTTGGAACTCTCATTTGTGCTCTCGGCGGTTTGGCGGGGGCGGTTTTTGCGCTTCCTTTTAGAGGCGTTAAAGGTTGGAAGTACGAATCGGGATGGTTCGTCTATGCGATTGCGGGGTTAATCGTTTTTCCGCTCGCTCTCGCGCTTACTACGAACAACGATCTTTTTGGCGTTATTTCTAAAACTGAGCCTAAAACCTTAGCGGCGTGTTTCGGCTTCGGCGCGCTTTGGGGTGTCGGTGGCTTAACATGGGGACTTATGATCCGCTATCTCGGTATCGGGCTCGGGCTCGCCATCGGTTGCGGGCTCTGCTCGGCGACGGGTACTTTAATTCCGCCGATTGTTACCGGTAAGGCCGCCGATCTCGTTAAGGATACGCCTGCGGTCGTTACGCTCGTTTCGGTTATCGTCTCTCTCTTGGGTATTGTTCTTGTCGGCTTAGCCGGTAAGCTTAAAGAAGGCGAACTCGATGAGGAGGCTAAAAAGAAAGCAGTCGCCGAATTTAATTTCAAAAAGGGTATGATAGTCGCGCTCTTTAGCGGTATTGCTTCGGCGGGTATGAACTTCGGTCTTCAGTCAGGCGGCGCGATGGAAGCGGCGGCAAAGGAGATGGGGACTGATGCCAAGTGGGTCGGCATGAGCGTTCTCGTAGTCGTTCTTTGGGGAGGCTTCGCGGTAAACGCCGCGTGGTGCCTTTGGCAGAATTTCAAGAACCGCTCTTTCGGCGATTATCTTTCGTTTAAGCCTATTAACTGGATTTTCGCCGCGCTTGCAGGAGTTATCTGGGCGATGCAGTTTGCCTGTCAGAAGGTAGGCGAGCCTGCGATGGGCGATATGGCGTATATTTCGTTCGCGGTAGTTATGGGTAGCTGCGTTCTTTTCTCTTCGCTCTTGGGCGTTATGCTCGGCGAATGGAAGGGGACGGGCGCTAAGACGAAGATGGCGCTTGGGCTGGGACTCGCGACCCTCGCTTCTTCAATCGCGATTGCTGTTGTAGCTAAAAGTCTTTAACAAATTTTAAGAAAGGAACCTCAAGATGAGTTACGCACAAGCTAAAAAGAAATATGCTAAGATTGGTGTTGATACCGAGAAGGTAATCGCTCAGCTTTCTAAAATTCCGATTTCGATGCATTGCTGGCAGGGCGACGATGTAACCGGTTTTGAATCTGTCGGCGGCGCGTCGAACGGTATTCAGACGACAGGTAACTATCCCGGTAAGGCGACGACTCCCGAACAGCTTATGGCCGACGTTGATTTCGCGATGTCGCTTATTCCCGGTAAGCATCGCCTTAATCTTCACGCGTGCTACGGCATTCACAAGGATAAAGTTGTCGATCGCGATCAGCTTTCTGTCGAGCAGTTTAAGCCTTGGGTTGAGTGGGCTAAAAAGCGCGGAGTAGGCCTCGATTTTAACCCGACGTTCTTCTCTCACGGCAACGTCGTAGACGGCCTTACTCTCGCTGCGACCGATCCCGAGATCCGTAAGTTCTGGGTTAAGCACGGTATTCAGTGCCTTAAGATCGCCGAGTATTTCGGCAAGGAGCTTAAGTCGCCGTCCGTCATCAACTTCTGGGCGCCTGACGGTTTTAAGGATGATCCTTCTGATCGTTTAGGTCCGCGTCAGAGAATGGCCGATTCGCTTGATAAGATTTTCAAGACGAAGTACGATAAGAAGGCCGTTATTCCTACGCTCGAATCTAAGCTTTTCGGCATTGGCGTCGAGAGTTACACGGTAAATTCCCACGAGTTCGTAATGGGCTACGCCCAGAGCCGTAAGATTCTCGCGCTTCTCGATATGGGCCACTTCCATATCAGCGAGAATGTCGCCGATAAGATCAGTTCGTTCTTAATGTTCTTCGGTAAGGTCGCGTTCCACATTTCGCGTCCCGTCCGCTGGGACTCCGATCATGTTCTGCGCCAGAATGACGATCTCGCGGCAGCCGCGCGTGAAATCGTGAGAATGGGGCCCGAGAACTTTATTATCGCTCTCGACTATTTCGACGCGTCGATCTGCCGCGTCGCCGCGTGGGTCCTCGGCATGCGCAATATGCAGAAGGAACTCATGAAGGCGATGCTTACTCCGAACGCCCAGCTTAAGGCGCTTCAGGACGCGGGTGAATTTACGGCCCAGCTCGTTCTCCAGGAGGAGTATAAGAACTATCCGTTCGAAGTCGTCTGGGAAGAGTTCTGCAAGCGCATGGGCGTTCCCGCCGGTGAAGAGTGGTTTAAGCTCGTTCAGAAATACGAAAAGGACGTTCTTCTTAAGCGCTAAACTATGGGCAATTATCAAAATACACGCCACCACGCCAAGGGCCCCCGCGAAATGCTTACGGGGGGCGAGTGGATTTACGGGCGCAACCCCGTCGAAGAGGCGCTTGCGGCGGGGCGCCGCACGGCGAGCGAGATTATTCTCCCTCCTGCGTTCCCAGATGAAGATGATCAGCTCCAGCGAATCCGTGACGAAGCTAAAGCGCGTCGTCTCGTGATCCGCACGATGGAGCGTAATCAGCTCGATAAACTTACGCGCTTTGGGCATCATCAGGGAGTCGCCTTAAAAACGACGGGTTATCCTTATGTCGGTTTCGAGGAAATTCTCGCGGCGGTTGAAGCTGA
>JAEIGA010007816.1_pt1 | contig 16224 bp, 10 predicted proteins | sample 9270691 | NCBI WGS metagenome assembly JAEIGA01 (sample SAMN17057246, study PRJNA624740) | gut metagenome | biome: biome; isolation source: fecal sample | host: Bos grunniens | place: China: Xizang | collected 2019
ATAACATCCGGTAGGTGCGACGGCTTTAGGAAGGGATGCAAGCTGTACAGGAGACTTTGGAGCATTCAAAAGGTCTCTCTTCCAGAAACGTCCGCCATCCCTTACGCCTCCGCTCTTGGGATTCATCTCAAAGTAGTAGAGTATGTCAGTCTTGTTGTCAAGATATGGATAGCAGCCGTCATTGCCCGGGAAGGTATAGAGCTTGCGCTCCTTGAAGTCGAATATTCTGGCACTGCGTTCGGTCGGAAGACGCCCGTCCTTTTCTTTGGTAGAGACAAAGAAATAGCAGAAACGCAAGTCATCCGTCATGGACTTGGTCAGATAATAGGTAGACTGTGTGTTGTACTTTTCCGGGAAGTCCTTCAGTTCGCTCTTGAACCAATATGACACGACACCTGAAACAGGATCGACATACTTGTCAAAATAGTCATCCGCGAAAAGTTCCTCATCTGTAGGATTCCAAGGTTTTTCAGTAATACTGTTGCCGTCCGGATTTTTCTCACATGATGATATGACAAGAAGTGCCATAAAGGCGAACATATGTTTCAGTGCCTTCATAATATCCTGATTATTTTGAAGTAAGTTTGATCAGCTGGTCTACAGGAGTGATGCACCAACGAAGATAGCCATCTTCATCTGCTGCAGTGCATATAATGTATTTATCGTTGCAGACAAAGTGCGGATGTGGGTCCGGGTGAATGCGGGACGGCTTGTCTTTAGTTGTAATCGCCGGTCTCTCTGTGATTATATCCACCTTCTTATTGGTCTCACGGTTGAAGAAACTTACCTTCCAACGTCCTCCACGATAATAATCCGGATGATCATTGTCAAAAGTGATGTACTTCATGTCGTAGGTAAGGTGGCAGTGGGTAGCTCTTTCCTTGTATGGGTACTCATGTTTTCCTGTGCGGATATTACGGATGTGTACTCCGCCGCTGCACCAATACACATGGTCTCCATCATAATGCCACATCTCGTGTGTCGCATAGTTATCATTGTTGTTTACGGAATGGCGCGGATCAATGATTCTGATATTGCCGTCCGGAGTCATGATGTTTACACGCTCATAGGCTCCAGTCTGCTCATTGTACAGATTTGTCCTCGGATCATCCTCATTCCATACATCGCGAGCCAGCAACGCCTCCCTATCATTCTTCGGATTGATCTGGCCATGGGTAAGGTGTTTTACCTGGTCACGGTGCCATTCCTGCCATTCACCAGTATAAAGATTCAGCATTCCCTCGATACAAGTATCACCGTTGACCATAGAGTCCATGAATACCCATTGCTTGTCCTGGGTAAGTGTGATGTGTGACAATGCACGGTTCAGATAGCAGCCGGTAGGGGCAATCTGCTTAGGAAGCGAGGTAAGCATTATCGGAGACTTTGGTGCATTCAAAAGGTCTCTCTTCCAGAAACGACCGCCATCCCTCACATTTCCGTTTTTAGGATTCATCTCATAGTAGTAGAGTATGTCCGTCTTGTTGTCAAGATATGGATAACAGCCGTCATTGCCCGGGAAAGTATAGAGCTTGCGCTCCTTGAAGTCGAATACTCTGGCACTGCGTTCGGTCGGAAGACGCCCGTCCTTTTCTTTGGTAGAGACAAAGAAATAGCAGAAACGCAGGTCGTCAGTCATGGACTTGGCTACAAAATAGGTAGACTGGGTATTGTACTTGTCAGGCCACTCGGGGAGTTCGCTCTTGAACCAGTATGATACCACACCGGTAACGGGGTCGACATACTTGTCAAAATAGTCATCTGCGAAAAGTTCCTCGTCTGTAGGATTCCAAGCCTGCTCTTTGGATGGCCCTTCGGTGTTTTTCTCACACGCCGTAATGGATATCAATGCCATAAGGGCTAAAATGGTCATCAGTGGTCTTTTTTTCATAACAAAATGATATGTGGTTCTACAGGCAAAAGTATCAAACATTTTGAAAAGTGGTATAATTGGGCTAATTTTGCCTTGGAAAAACAAAACACTTAATACAGTATGCTGCGCGAGAAGCATTATAAAAAAATTGTACATGAGATAGAGAGAGGTATCCTTATCGGAAAGTACAAGCTGGGAGACAAGATCCCTTCCATCAACTCCTGGCGCATATCCTCCGGCCTGTCCAGAAGTTCTGTGGTTCTTGCTATGGAAGAACTGAAGGAGCGCGGTCTGATAGAACCGGAGCAGTCCGTGGGATATTTCATAAGCAGCACACGCGTAGAGATTACGCATCGTATTCTGGTGGTATTCAATGAGATCAACGGTTTCAAGGAGGAACTATACAACTCCATATTGCGTACTTTAGGTAAGGGTGCGACTGTAGATATTGTGTTCCATAACTTCAACAGAGATAGCTTCAACATGCTGCTGGACAGGCATGCCGGCAAGTATTCCGTGTACATTGTAATGCCAGGACGATTTGAAAACATTGACTCCCAACTCAAGAAATTGGGTGGGAAAGTCATTCTGGTAGACCATTGCGTAAGCTCCCTCAAGCGATCCGGATCTTTTTCTTCTGTGACACAGTTTTATGCCCAGGATACTTACGACTGTCTGGTATCCGCCCTGCCTCAACTGAAGAAATACAAGGAGATCTATCTGATCCAATCAAGTTCCAAGGAACCGCCTGAACGTTACGAAGGATGCAAGCGGTTCTGCGAGGATTACGGCTATGAATGTGGCTGTCTGAAGTCTATGGAGGACCTGCGCGTCAAACCGGGGGGGGTATACCTCACCCCAGAGAGCAAGACTATTGTAGACATTATGCAAGACGCTGAAAAACAGGGACTCAAGGTGGGAGAGGACTTCGGTCTTATCGGATTTAACGAGCAGCGCCTCAACGAGATACTTTGCGGCGGACTCACCACTTTCTCCACAGATTTTGTACGGATGGGTGAAACTGTGGTTGAACTTATCAGGACAAAAGAGATCCAGGCCATCAGGAATCCGTTCAGAATGATTCTCAGAAACACACTATAATACGACTTGTCAAGCACAAGTCGTATTTCATTTATATAGAAACTGTTTTGCAAAGGAGGTAAATAATCATACCACATCAGAACAGTTCTTCTTTAATATATATCTTCGCACAGACCCATAATTAATTACTGATCGTCATGAAATTCCTTATGATTCTGATGACCGTTCTGGTCACTCAACTCCAAGAAGCCCCTAAACGCGTGATACTCCGTTTCACAGCCGAGGAACCGGCTGCAGTTGTAGAGGGCGTAAGAATAATTGAAAAGGCCGACATGGTATTTGCCATGGAGCGCATGCTGCGTCCGGATGATACTCCTGAAATGAAGAGTGCGCTGGCAGCTGTGACATGGAAGAACAACGAACTCATGGAGAGCGTCCCTTCGCTTCCTGCTATCGAAGTTGTGGATATTTCCATGGATAACATAAATGACGTCATAGCCCAGGCAGTGGCTGAGGGCTGGCAGGTAAAGATTCCGTCAGTATGGCGCAAGCTCCTGAAGGAGGAGGCAAGGGTATATGGCGGTCGTCGTTTCTATGTTTCAGCCGAAGGCAATGACGATGCGGACGGACTTTCCCCGGCATCAGCATGGTGCTCGTTGAAAAAAGTTAACGATGCGTCTCTTGGCTTTGCTGACACAGTATGTTTCCGTTGCGGAGATGTCTTCCGCGGATCGCTTGCGCCTCAGTCAGGAAGAGCAGGTGAACCGATTGTCTATATGTCTTACGGAGAGGGTGTAAAGCCTGTGATCGAGCCTTCTTTCGACGCTTCAAGTGAGGAGGACTGGGTAAAGGTGGGCCGCAAGCTCTGGAAATGCGAAAAGCCTTCTGCCAATGAACTCGGTAATGTCATCTTTGATCATGGTGAATCAGGCTGCGGTTACAAGGTGGACTGGATGGAACAGCTTGGCCGCAAGGATCTTCGTTTCTGTTGGGTAAGGGACGAGCAGGCTGTCTATATGGTAAGCCGCAAGAACCCTGCTACACGTTTTGATTCGATCGAACTCGCAGCAAAACAGCATATCATAGACGAGACTGACTGTCATGACATCGTATATGACGGACTCTGGCTTCGCTATGGAGCCGCACACGGAATCGGAGGAAGCGGAGTGCAGAACATCACAATCCTGAACTGCGACATCTGCTGGATCGGTGGCAGCACATTGTACATCGACGAGGGTGGCCGAGGCGTGCGCTACGGCAATGGTATCGAGTTCTGGAGTGCCGCACAGGATATCCTTATCGAGAACTGCCGTGTGTGGGAATGTTGGGATGCCGGCATCACAAACCAGTCAAATATAGACGGTGTGCTTCAGAAGAATATAGTAATGCGTAACAACGAGATCTGGAACTGCGAATACTCATACGAGTACTGGCAGCAGGGAGAAGGTGCGCGCACAGAGAATATCGTCTTCGAGAATAACGTATGTCTCAATGCAGGATATGGCTGGGGTCACAAGCGCAGATGGAATCCGAATGCCGGACACCTGATGTTCTATGATACTACAGCAGAGACCAAGGATTTCATCATCCGCGGCAACCGCTTTGAGCGAAGCAAGAACTGCGGAATGCGTCTCTTCAATGCGTGGTACGACTCGATCACATTCGAGGATAACTTCTGGTATATTCCTGGACACCTGCTCGTAAGATATCATGGCCGCCCTACAAGCGATCTCATCTATAAGAATCCTGACCATCTGGACCGCACACACAACGACTGCGAAGAGATCATCGAAGGTCAGACTGTCGAGCAGCCTCTCAAGATCCGCTACAGCAAGCGCGGTCTGAAACGCTTCAACGAAAAATTTTGTCAAAAGAAATAAATCATGAAAAAGTTTATCTTCTCTGCATTTGCAGTATTGTTCCTCGCAATCGGCGCAGGAGCACAGGAAAATCCTATCGCAACCGTTTCGCAGCAGCCAGGCTGGTGCACTATCATCCATCGCTGGGGTTTCATCGGAGACTCCCTCTGCAGCGGCGAGCATGAGTATTGTCGCGCTGACGGAAGCAAGGTGTGGGACGATGTGTATGAGTATTCATGGGGCCAGAGGATGGTTGCTGCCATAGGTGGTTCAGCTGTAGGATATAACTTCTCACAGGGTGGAGAGACAGCAAAAGGTTGGATTGATCATTTCTGGGATTATCCGATGAACCGCAATGCTGATATCCGTGCGAAGTCACACCCTTGTCAGGCTTATATCATAGCCCTTGGCTGCAACGACAAACGCCATTTTGAAGCCGGTGACGCAAAGAAGGACATCAACCTTGAAGACTATACGAAGAACGCCGAGACATTCGCCGGTTATTATGGTGGAATCATTCAGCGCGTGAAGGAGCTTCAGCCAGATGCACATTTCTTTGTCGTGACTCTCCCGCAGATGTACGGAGACAAGGAGTTCAGCAAACAGGTACGCACTATGGCGGAGATCTTTGACCAGACATATGTCATTGACTTTGAAAAATATGCTCCAGATTTCTCAACTCCAGAGAATAGGCCGAAATATATGCTCGATGGCCACCTCAGTGCTGCCGGATATCAATATGTAGCGTGGATGTTCCTGACATATATCAATTCAATCATCGAGCAGAATCTGCCAGCATTCGCCGATGTTGCACTTATGAACTAATATGAAAAAATACTGTTTCATAATTTCACTTCTGCTTTCGTGCTGTCTTTGCATGGCACAGAGCAAGGAAACTGTCCTCGTGGAGGCTGAAGCATTTCAGGAACGCGGAGGATGGGTGCTTGACCAGCAGTTCATGGACCAGATGGGATCCCCATATCTTCTGGCTCACGGACTCGGAAAGCCTGTTGCTAAAGCAAAGACTGTTGTCAAACTTCCAGGAAAGGGTGAGTGGCATGTCTATGCTCGTACATGGAACTGGTGTGCTCCTTGGGGTATCAAGGAAGGTCCCGGTCTGTTCAAGGTCGCTGTGAATGGAGAGATGTTGTCAAACACTCTTGGAACTGGCGACGAATGGGGTTGGGAGTATGCCGGCTGTTTCAAGGCAGATGGTAAGGAAGCAAGTCTGGAACTCTGTGACCTTACAGGTTTCGAAGGCCGTTGCGATGCAATTGTTTTGACCCGTAAGCAGTCTCCTGATATTCCTAACGATGTCAGAGGCCTGAAAAACTTCCGCAAGAAGATGCTCGGTCTTCCGGACAAGCCTGGAAGCGCAGGTGAATTCGACCTGGTTGTTGTCGGCGGAGGAGTAGCAGGATTGTCAACTGCAGTAAAGGCTGCAAGGGAAGGAATGAAGGTGGCGATCATCAACAACAGACCTGTCCCGGGAGGCAATAACAGTACAGAACTCAAGGTCGTTTCCAGCGGAAGTCTCAATGTGCCTCCGTTCGTTTCTCTGGGCGATGTGACAAGAGAAATCAAGGATGTGTACAAGCAGCAGGACAAGGTGCTTCAGATGCTTGAAAACGATTCTAATATCTCCTATTTCCCAAGCATGCATGTGTTCTCTGTAAAGATGGACGGCAACCGCATCGTATCTGCTTATGCAAAGCATATCGAGACATCTGAAGAACTGGAGTTCAGTGCTCCTCTGTTTGCAGACTGTTCAGGAGATGGAAACCTCGGACATCTTGCCGGAGCGGAATATCGTGTCGGCAGGGAAATGCGAGGAGCCACAAGGGAAACCCTTGCACCGGACAGACCGGACAACATGGTTTTAGGAGCATCGACTCCTTGGGGAACACGCAAGATGTCTGAAGACGTAAAGTTCCCTGTATGCGACTGGGCCATCCAGTTCGACGAAAGGTCATGCGAAAAAGTTACAAAAGGCAGCAACTGGTGGGAGGCCGGTTTCTGGCGTGATCAGGTAAATGATGCCGAGTATATCAGAGACTATCTTTTCAGAGCCATCTACGGTAACTGGTCATACCTCAAGAACAAGAGTAATGAAAAAGAGACATGGGCTAAACTTGACCTCAACAATGTCAGCTACATCGCAGCCAAAAGAGAGTCAAGGCGTCTTACTGGAGATGTATTCTTTACCCAGTCTGACATAGAAGGAGAGTATGTGAAATACAAGGATGCCATTGTCATCGGTACATATTCTATCGACCAGCACTTCCCGACTCCAAAGAACCATTTCTACTTCCCTGGAGAGGAGTTCATCTCGACAATGAAGCATTACTTCAATGATCTGGGTACATCGAGAATGCATTTGCGCAATGATCAGGTTCCACCTCCATACCGCCTTCCATACCGTTGTCTGTATTCTGTAAATATCGACAATATGTTCATGGCGGGACGAAATGTCAGCGTTTCACACATTGCCCTTTCGTCTACCCGAGTACAGAATATGACCGGAATGATGGGAGAAGTTGTGGCTGTGGCTGCATCAATCTGCAAGAAATACGGATGTACACCTCGTGAGGTCTATACAAAGCATCTGGATGAACTTATGAATGCCTTCAAGAAGGTACGCAAGCAGAATCTCTCCGGAACCATTATCCTGTTGGGTGATTCTCAATGTGCACCAAATGCGGAGTCAAGACGCCCTAAATACGGCTGGGGAGAACTTCTCGGCGAAAAGATGGGAGAGAAGGCGACTGTCAAGAATCTTGCAAGAGGCGGCTTGAGCACCAGGTCTTTCATCGACAAGGGTCTATGGGATGAGGCTATCCAGCAAGTCAATGCCGGAGACCTCGTACTCATACAGTTCGGAGCCAACGACGGCAACAAGAGCAGACCCGAAAGGTACGTACATGCGTATAGAGGCTACTCCGAGAACTTGAGGCGCTTTATAAGTGAAATACGTGCAAAAAATGGTATTCCAGTCCTTGTGACAAGTCCGACAGCGCATTATTACAATTCAGACGGTACACTCAGACGCTCATGGGGAGATTACCCTGCCGCAATGCGCAGTGTGGCGTCTGACACGGGAGCCTTCCTGATTGATACAGAGGATTACACATTCCATAGAAAGAACATCCTTGGAAAGGACGCGAGCGTTAAGGAATTCATGGTCAGCGTGGACGGAAAAGACACCTCCCATTTTACAAAGGAAGGTGCCGAAGTTGTCGCTGAATATGTAGCCCAGCAGCTCGTTTCAACAGGCATCTGGGAATAGGTTGTATGTAACTAAATCCTACGTATAAAAAATGAAACATTTTAGACGTGTGCTGTGTGCACTTACACTTTGTACCGGATTCGTACTCCTTTCCTGCGAGAAAACGAATCAGGAGAGTGGAGAAGATGCAAAGAATAGCCAAGATGATGTTCAGAATAATCAGGAGAAGCCGGTAGTTTTCCCTCTGGCGACAGATCTGTCTTCTTCTGCTTCGGCAAATTGTTATATCATTTCGGTACCGGGATTTTATAAGTTCAAGACTGTCACAGGTAATAGTTCAGAATCAGTTGGCGAGGTGTCTTCTGCAGAAGTTCTTTGGGAATCTTTTGGTACTGAAACACAGCCTGCTATTGGAGATATTATCAAGAGCGTATCATATGAAGATGGCTATGTGGCATTCCAAACTCCGGATTTGTATAAAGAGGGAAATGCTGTCATCGCAGTTAAAAACGCTGAGGGCAATATTCTATGGTCTTATCATATCTGGTTGACTGACGCACCTCAAGGTCAGGAATATTTTAACAATGCAGGCATCATGATGGACAGGAATTTAGGTGCCACGTCATCCATTCCGGGAGATTCCGGCACAATCGGACTGCATTACCAATGGGGAAGAAAAGATCCATTTCTAGGCTCAACATCCATCACTAGTGCTTCAGTTGCAAAATCGACTATAACGTGGCCAGAAGCTGTTGAATCGGATTCAACATATGGAACTATTGAATACGCCACAGCCAATCCGACAGTTTTCATCCTTGGAGACAACCCGACAAATAAAGACTGGTACTATACTGGGGCAAGAAATACAGATCACACACGTTGGACATCCTCGAAAACAATATATGATCCATGTCCAGCAGGTTGGCGTGTCCCTGATGGCCATCAGTACGGTGTATGGGCAAAGGCCATAGGCACTTATGAGAGTTTTGAGTATGCATTCGATGGTGATAATAAAGGTATGAACCTTTCTGGAAAATATGGTTCTGATGCCACGATATGGTATCCAGCTGCTGGTTATTACGCAGACGGAAAACTGATGTATGTTTCTACACTCGGAGGAGCATGGTCCATATCTCCAACCAATTCATATACTGAATTCTGTCTATATATCCAAAATAGTGGTAAAGTGTACCCGGCAATATCCGCTTTTCGTGCATATGGAATGAACGTCCGTTGCATTCAAGAATAACGTATCCTCTCCGCGTCCTGTTACCACGAACGGATCAAGAAAATAGTTAGTGTTTTTCACAACACACTAGCTATCAAACACTTAAACAATTTAGGGTGGGCATTTTTACCCACCCTAAATTGTTTAAAGCGTTAATTCTGAAAGGGTTACGAATCACGGCACTTGTTCTAGAGCGTCTGGCCGTCGATGAATTCGCGGAGGATTGAGGTCGGCGGTATTGCGGAGATTTCAGCGGGCGAGAGGGCTACGATATAATCAAGGAACTTGAGCATGCGGAACGCTTCCGGATATGCCGGTGATGAAGGAGCGATCCTACGCAGGAGCGGTTCCGCATAGTATTTAAGAACCGGAAGTTCAAAGATATGAGCGGAGTTGAAGACTGCATCTGCATATTCCTGATATGGGAAGATGTTGCGGTTTTCGCCTCTTCGTACGCTCTGCCATCTGATGATTGTATCTTCAGGGATAACGCCTCGTGTCCTGTTGTCCCTTATCATTCGGCGCAACATTCTGTTGTCAGATGTCGAGATGTTATTGTTCTCGTCAATGGAAAGGGATGTGAGGGCTGAAGCATATACTCTGAATACCTTGGTGTTGTCCACCCCTGGTACCATGGCAGGATTCAGGGCATGGATTCCTTCCATTATGAGAATATCCTTCTCATGAAGCTGCATCATGTCTCCATTGAAATATCTCTTTCCCTCCTTGAAACTGAAACGTGGTATCTCGACCTCCTCTCCTGCAAGCAGGCTGTTGAGCTGTTGCCCGAGAAATGGAAGATCCATGGCATCCAGTGCCTCGAAGTCGTAATCTCCGTTCGCATCGCGAGGTGTGAATTCACGGTCTACAAAATAATTGTCAAGTTCGATGATTTTCGGATTGAGACCGAGAATCCTGCATTGGAGCGCAAGACGCTTGGAGGTGGAAGTCTTGCCGCTGCTTGACGGTCCTGCAATGAAGACGATCTTGACAGATTCCCTTCTCGCATATATCTGATCTGCGATTTCTGCATATTTCCTTTCATGCAGAGCTTCAGACAGATTTATAAGGTCTACTATCTTGCCGTCCAGCACTTTTGAATTCAAGGTTCCGACTCCCCTTACTCCAATGCCCGAACACCAGTCGGAATGATACTTGAGGGCGGAAGCGATCTTTGTCTGCCTCTGCATCGGGATTACTTTATCCGGAACTCCGTCCATAGGATACTGAAGACAGAATCCGTTACTGAATCTAACTATGTCAAACGTTGTCAGCACACCTGTGGACGGTACGAGCGGACCATAGAATGTATCTGCTTGCCCATCAAGGAAGTATACGCTGTAATGGAACCGGCCGAGCGTCTTCAGCAGATTGACCTTTTGCGTCTGATGGTTGCTTGAGAACAGACTGCAGCACTCTTCTATGCTCAGGACCTGTCTGCTGAACGGAAGGTCTGAGAGTACTGTCTCCCGCATTTCTGATTCGATACGGTGAAGGTCGGCATCGTTTAGAGCGACAGGTTGTGGCTTGCCGTCATAAGATGGTGTCATTTCATGGATTTCGCAGTATATGCCGCTTGGCAGAGCGTAATCTATGGATAATATCTTATCTGGAAATACCTTTCTGACAGCATTCTGCAGGACAAAACACAGGGAGCGGATATATGTGCGTCTGCCATCGGGATGGCTGTAATCGATGAACCTTATGTTGTGAGGGGCACTTACCTGATAGTCAAGCGATTTCAATTCATTGTCCACCAATGCGGAAAGTATTGTCTCCTTGCATGTCTGAGCGGCAATTTCGCTCAAAGCAGTTCCTGCCTGGGCAGTAATTTCCGACTTTACATTTTCACAGTATATCCTGATATCCATATTATAAGATTTCCTTTAAAAATGGTCCTGTTACCGAATCCGGGTTCTCTGCCAACTGTTCCGGTGTGCCGTGGGCAACAATCCTTCCGCCCGCCTTTCCACCTTCCGGACCCATGTCGAACAGGTAATCCACGGATTTCAATACATCGAGATTGTGTTCTATGACAATGACTGTGTTGCCCTGCTCCACAATCTTCTGGAGCACATCAAGCAAAACCTTTATGTCATCAAAATGAAGCCCGGTCGTAGGCTCATCGAGTATGTATAATGTGTTTCCTGTACTCTTTCGTGCCAGTTCAGCCGCCAGTTTCATTCGCTGGCTCTCTCCTCCTGACAAGGTTACGGCAGACTGACCGAGACGTACATATCCGAGGCCGACATCTACCAGAGCCTTGAGTTTAGGTGCAATGGTAGGGATGTTTTCAAAGAATTCATAGGCCTCGCTGATAGGCATTTCAAGTACATCATTGATGTTTTTACCTTTATATCGCACTGCGAGAGTGTCGCTCTTGTACCGTCTTCCCCGGCACTCGTTGCATACGACATTCACCGATGGAAGGAAATTCATTTCAATAACCTTGATGCCGGCACCCTTACAGTCCTCGCAACGGCCTCCCGGTACATTGAAGGAGAACCTGCCTGCCTTGAATCCGCGGACCTTGGCATCGGGAGTAGCCTCAAAGAGGTTGCGTATATCGTTGAACACCCCCGTGAATGTGGCTGGATTGCTCCTTGGGGTGCGACCTATTGGGCTCTGGTCAATTTCAATGAGCTTGTCGATGTTTTCAGTCCCCACAATCTCATCATAAGGAAGTGGCTGCAGCTTTGCATTGTAGAACCTGTTCTTCAGAACCGGCATGAGCGTCTCATTGATCAGAGATGATTTTCCGCTGCCGCTCACTCCACTGATGCCGATGAGCATTCCAAGAGGAAAGTCTACATCAACATTCTTCAGATTGTTTCCGCATGCTCCGCGGATTCCGATTGTGAGACCGTTCCCTTTTCGTCGTTCTGAAGGTATCTCGATGGCCTTTTTACCGGTAAGATAATCTAATGTAGCCGAACTTCCGGAACCGATATCTTCAAGAGGACCGCAGAAGCATATTTCACCTCCTTCGTCTCCTGCTCCGGGACCGACATCAATCAGCCAGTCTGCCGCCATCATTGTCTCTGCATCATGCTCCACGACCATGACAGAGTTGCCTTCATCACGAAGTTTCTTCAGAGATGCAATCAGTTTTCTGTTATCTCTCTGATGCAATCCGATCGAAGGCTCGTCAAGAATGTACAGGACATTGACCAGTTTGGATCCGATCTGTGTCGCGAGTCTTATTCTCTGGCTTTCTCCTCCGGAAAGCGATCCGGTGGCACGGTCAAGAGAAAGGTATTCCAGGCCTACATCAAGAAGGAAGCCCACCCTGTCCTTGAGTTCCTTGAGGATGTCGCGCGCAATCGTGCTTTCCCTTTTGCCGAATACTCCGTCAAGAGAATAGAGCCATTCATTCAGCTGGCTTATTTCCATCGCAGCAACTTCTGATATGGTCTTGCCGTCAATCTTGAAATATGTTGTTTCCTTATTCAATCTTGTACCCTGACATACAGGACAGACAATCTTCTCATTGATGTCGCCTACGACACCCGAATATGAAACCATCTCAGATGATGTTCCTTCGCCGACTCTGAAAAGCTCGTCAGAGCCGAAAACTATCAGAGAAACGATTTCGTCAGGCAGTTCCTCGATAGGATCGTATAATGAAAACGAATATTTACGGGCTATTGACCTGATGACATCGAACTTTTTTGTCTCCCGGATCTTACCCAAAGGAACAATGCCTCCGTCTGCGATAGACAGGCTCCGGTCCGGAATTATGGTGTCCATATTGACATCGACTATCATTCCCAGTCCCTTGCAGTGCTGGCAGTAGCCTTGAGGAGAATTGAATGAGAATGAATGTGGTGCTGGTTCTGCAAGCGATATTCCTGTGTCCGGGCAGACAAGATGTTTCGAATAATGACTCACGTCACCGCTTTCCATGTCCATTATGGCCAGAGAACCCTTTCCGAAGTTCAGTGCCGACATCACGGAGTCCTTTATCCTCCTGGCATCTTTCTCTGAAGGTTTCAGGCGGTCGATCACGAGTTCCACGAAGTGTGCCTTGTATCTGTCAAGTGCAGTCACCTCGCTCAACTCACAGATCTCACCATCAATACGGGCCTGTGTATATCCTCTCTTGCGCATCTGCTCGAGCAGTTCCTTGTAATGTCCCTTTCTTCCCCTGACTACGGGCGCGAGAAGGTAACATTTGCGTCCGGAATAATTTTCCATGATCAGAGACACGATCTGCTCGTCAGTATATCTGATCATCGGTTTACCGGTTTCCGGTGAATAGGCTGTTGATGCCCTGGCATATAGAAGTCGCAGAAAATCGTAGATCTCGGTTATCGTGCCTACAGTGGACCTCGGATTGTTTCCGGTGGTCTTCTGCTCTATTGCAATGATGGGACTGAGTCCGGTTATGGACTCTACTTCCGGTTTTTCGAGGATGCCCATGAAATGCTTGGCATAGGTCGAAAGAGTGTCCATATACCTCCTCTGACCTTCCGCATATATGGTGTCAAAGGCCAGCGAGGACTTTCCGCTTCCGCTCAGACCGGTAAGCACGACAAATTTTCCCCTCGGGATGGATAGCGAAGCTCCCTTGAGGTTGTGTGCCTTGGCCCCTACAATGTCAATATATTCGTTATTCTTCATATGGCTCATTGAATGGCATCAGGAACGGGTTCGTCATCCGTTCTGTAGCAATGTCGGTGTCCGGACCGTGGCCGGGAATCACAGCTATGTCACCGTCAAGGTGCATCAGCTTGGTAAATATGCTCTGCATCAGCTGGTAGTAATCTCCGCCCGGGTGGTCTGTCCGGCCGATTGCTCCTGCAAAAAGTGTGTCTCCGCTGAACAGGACCTTTTCATTTCTTTCAAGAAAGCATACACCTCCTACGGAATGACCGGGGGTCTCGAGGACCTCGAAATGCAGGTCGCCGACTTCTATGATGTCTCCTTCGGAAATGTAGCGGAACGCTCCTTCCTCCGGAATGTCCGCGAGAGGTAGACCGTAATTACCACATACATACGGGTTGGTGTGTTCGAATGAGTATGTCTCCTTCTTGTCCATATAGACAGGAATGCCATAAGTCTTCACGAGATCCGCCAGACCGTAGATGTGGTCGAAATGACCGTGAGTAAGCATAATACACACTGGCTCGAGACCATTAGATTCTACAAATGCAACTAACTGCTCTCTTTCGGCATCTTCGTATCCGGGGTCAATGAAGGCGCAATTTCCTTTATCATCCCACACCACCGAGCTGTTCTCTCCAAAGGGATTGAATATGAATTGTTGAATGTGTAACATGCAGAAATCCTTTTAATTTGACAAAAATACAAAAGAAGTTATTAAATTTGCCAAGTTGTAGACATGAAATATAATAAAAAATAAATCAATATGCATATAGCCATTGCAGGTAATATCGGCAGCGGAAAGACGACTCTTACAAAGATGTTGGCTGCCCATTATGGATGGACTCCTAAGTTCGAATCTGTTGATTATAATCCGTATCTTTCTGATTTCTACGAAGATATGGAGAGATGGTCATTCAACCTACAGGTTTATTTTCTCAACAAACGCTTCAAGGATGTCGTGGACATCTCGAAGCTTGATGAGGTGATCATTCAGGACCGCACAATCTACGAAGATGCCCGCATCTTTGCTCCTAACCTTCATGGCATGGGTCTGATGAGCACGAGGGATTTTGAGAATTATTCGGATCTTTTCGATCTCATGATGTCACTTGTGAATCCACCTGACCTTCTCATCTATCTCAGAAGTTCGATTCCGAATCTCGTAAGCCAGATTCAGAAGAGGGGTCGTGAGTACGAGAAGAGCATCCGTATTGATTATATAACAGGCCTTAACGAGCGTTATGAGAACTGGATCAAGGATTATAAGCACAAGCTGCTTATTCTTGATGTAGACCGTATCAAGTTTGAAAACCGTCCTGAGGATTTCCAGGAGATTACAGACAAGATCGATGCGGAGCTCTTCGGTCTGTTCAAGAACGACTAACCCTAAACCAGAATAAATTAAATTATTATGGCAGAAAGAATTACAATTATCGACTTTGTTGAGAAGTATGTTGCCAAGTATTCGAAGAATCCTTTCCTATGGGAAAAGAATCTTGATACAAATGAATGGGAGCCTACAACTTATGAGGAGACTCTGAAGGAGGCAAAACGCATTGCAGCCGGTCTCATGGCATTGGGAATACAGAAAGGTGAGAAGATTTCCTATCTGTGCGAAGGCCGCAACATGTGGGTGATCGGAGAGCTTGGAGTACTTTATGCCGGTGCAGTCAATGTACCGCTGTCCATTAAGCTCGAGGAATCAAACGACCTCGTCTTCCGCGTGAAGCATTCCGATTCGAAGTATATCATCACATCGAAATTCCAGCTTCCTAAGATCAGGAAGATCCTTCCGGAGTGTCCTATGGTGGAGAAGGTCATCCTCTTTGATGAGGTTGACGACATGCAGGAGAATGAGATCCACATCAATACCATAAAGGAGATGGGAGACGAGTTCCTTGCTGAGAACTCCGAACTGTTTGTACAGAGATACAGTTCTATCGGACCGGATGATTATGCAAACATCAGCTATACATCGGGAACAACAGCAGATCCGAAGGGAATTCTCCTTACTCACAGAAACTATACGGCAAATGTCGAGCAGGCTCACTCTGTGATCGGAGTGGATGAAGGAGACAGGATGCTCATCATCCTTCCTCTTGACCACTGCTTCGCTCATGTGGCAGGTTTCTATACAATGATGTCTTATGGAGCATCTATCGGTACTGTCCCTTCAGGAAAATCCGGAAAAGAGGCGCTTCGTAACATTCCTACAAGTATCAAGGAACTTCAGCCGAACGTGATGCTCTCGGTGCCTACTCTTGCAAAGAGCTTCAAGAAGAATATCGAGACTACAATCAAGAAGAGCGGCCCTACAGTCGAGAAGCTTTACAACTTCGCACTCAGGAATGCGATTGCATACAACAAGGAAGGATATAACAAGGGAACA
>JAEIGA010007817.1_pt1 | contig 16223 bp, 16 predicted proteins | sample 9270691 | NCBI WGS metagenome assembly JAEIGA01 (sample SAMN17057246, study PRJNA624740) | gut metagenome | biome: biome; isolation source: fecal sample | host: Bos grunniens | place: China: Xizang | collected 2019
AAAAGATAATATAAAAGGGAACTTTCAGTTTAAGACTGTCAGTTCCCTTTTATTCTCATTGGTTAGGTCTTATCAAAGAATTGTGGTATATTCGCACAGTTGATATAATCTACACAAAGAATGAACACCGACGGATTTTTTGCTTTTTACAATGCTTTATACACAGGCGATAATGGCAATGAGGTTATTAACGCTTTAAGGTACCGCAAGATTACTCTTGAAAAATGGAAAAAAGATATTTTCAAGAAGCGCAGAGATTGCGAAGCGTGCATTTTTACTTGTTTCTTGGAGAATGACAAATTCAAGGAGCAGTTGGTAATATATGAGAATGAGTTTAAGCAGTCCATTGAAAATTATGCAAATTCTCATTGGTTTGATGTGGAATATGATATAACAAAGCACCCTCGTAAACATCTTGCACGCAGATACCACGAAATAAGAAAGCGTCAAATTGAACTTGTCCTTAAATATATAGAGAAGGTAAGGAATCCTAAGATTACAAATCTTTCTGTGTCAGCAGAACCAAGTGTAGATAATAGACCTCCACATTATACATATACCAAGATTGATAAAACAATCACATTATTTAATTATCTTGTAGAAAAGGGATATTTACTCAACCCATCACAAAACGATTTTGTATATTATATGACAGGAGAAGGTGAATTTCCAATTTCTTGCTTGCAGTGGAATATGAGCAAAAAGAAATACACTTTGTCTATTTTTATTAAAAAGATGTTTGGCGATGAAGTTGATTTTTGGGACAAGGCGGAAAAGATATTTGGAGTAAAAGGATTGAAAGGTTCATATGGTGGTTGGAAGAATCAAGGTTGTAAAACCGCCCAAGAACTTGTAGCGTTTATTACCGACCTATAATAAATCTGCCACCCGTTAAAAGGTGGCAGTTTTAATCTAATTTCTTAGGTTGGTGTTACCAATAGTGTTACCTGTTCTGCTTTTAGTTTTCTATATTGCATTATATCAATAAGTTACAACTAAGGTTCGAGTTGGTTATAAACTTTTATCACATTAAAGTCCATTTGCTTGTGCAAATTCCTCCAAAATTGTGCTTGTGTGTTTTTGGCAGTAATGCTGTGTTTGTTTGAGATTGGTATGTCCTAACATCTTGCTCACGGTTGCCAAGTTCAAATGCTTTTCGTTCAGTTGATGGTGGGCAAAGGTGTGGCGGAATAAATGACTGTGCAGTTTCTTGTCAATCCCTGCTTCTGTGCCCACTTGTTTCAAATAGCGATTGTAACATTGGTTGCTAATGCTAATGTCGTAGTCGTACTTTTCGAGGATATGTAATGCCTCATCTGTGATGATGGAGATATATTCAACATCAGTCTTCATACGTTTTTTCTTTATATAGCGCATATTGTTCTCCTCTATAATATCTTCCTTCTTAATGCTAACGAGGTCGCAATAAGCAAGACCGAGATTGATTTCAAGGATTGCAAAGTCTGCAACTCTGCGCAATGCCTCCTTTGAATACTCTGTACTCCTAATCTGTTCAACCTCTTCAACTGTGAGGTAATCGACGGGTTTTGCCTTCTTGGTAACTTTGATGGTCGCAAATAGATTGCTGTCGGCAATATGCTTGTTATGTATGCCAAATGTGAAAAAGGTCTTTGCTATCACCCATTGGTTAGCAAAGGTAGATTCTTGCAATGTGCTTCGCATTTCAGTGGCAAGACTTTTCATATCAGCATTAGTGATATTCTTGCACTCTTTATTTTGAAGGTGGTCGATGGCACGTTGCATTACACGCTCATATTTCTTAAATACACCCTCAGTCAAGTCCACGCCTACACGTTTGCGTAGAATCTTTATATAATCATCACGTAGGTCAGATATTCTATATGAGCAAGAAGAGTAACCGTTTTTAAGAACTTTCTTAACTGCCTCAGTTGTTACCTCTCTTCCCATTGCTTGAAGTTGGGTTACTGTGCGATATACCTTCACACGCTCGTGTTCGCAATAGGTGTTGATGTAATTTGCTCTCTTTGACGCTCTCAACCTCTCGAACTCTGAGGGTTGAATCTTCATAGGCAACTGTAAGGTTGAACGCTCTCTGTTGATATTGATAGTAAGTTCTATTGGAGCAAGTCCGTTACGGTCAATTTTTTGTTTTCGAACCCTGAATGAAAAATTCCACATAACTTGTTGTAATTAAATGTTTAACAAATTATCGGAACCCGAAAACTCTTAAAATTTTTGGTAACACTATAGGTAACAAGGTTGGTAACATTTCTACTGCAAAATACTCCTTTTTTACCTTTTTGCTTTATTCGCTCCTCTGCTTTATTGTAAGAATTTATATAGATAAGAGGATGTTGAAATGTATTGCTATTTGCTTTATTATCAATACTTTATCCTCTGCTCGCACCCTTGCGATTTATACATAACAAAAACGAGTCCCAAATTTCTTTGGAACTCGTTTGCGGTGCGTACGGGACTCGAACCCGTGACCCCATGCGTGACAGGCATGTATTCTAACCAACTGAACTAACGCACCAATATTTCAAAGTCTTGCTTTGTTCGTGTCTCAAAGCGAGTGCAAAGTTAGGCATTTTTTCTTTACCTGCAAACTTTTTACTATTTTTTTTGCGAAAAATGCGATATTTTTTCGATTTCGCTATAAAAAACGGCTTATTCGGCTATTCTTTGCATTAAAATAACATCGGAAAAGCCGGTTTCGCCACGCAACCACTCTTTTAAAACAGCAGCCTCAACAAAGCCTTGTTTTGCGAATAATTTACGGCTATCAAGGTTTTCAGTACCTACATAAGCATATAACTGATGAACGTGCAGACGTTTGAACGAATATTCACACAGCAACTGTAAAGCTTCCGAAGCGATACCCTTTCCCCTATATTCGCCCAACATGCCTATACAAACTTCGGCACGGCTGTTCAACGGGTCATAATCGGCCAAATCTATCATGCCGACAGCCTCACCGCCTGTGAGTTCAATAACGAAACGTGCCTGACGCTCTGCAAACAAGTCCTGTTTGCTCTGTTCAAGGTATGTTCTTAGTATATAACGCGAATATGGCAGCAACGTATTACCCACGCACCACAATGAGGTGTCGTTCTCCATTGCATACATCAGTTCCAGGTCTTCGGGCTCGGGTGTACGCAGCACTATCCTTTCGTTCTTAAGCCACATGATACCTGTCATTTTACATATTCATGAACAAAACTCTCTCCGATAAACATCCTTGTGCTTGCAGAATATGTTCCCAAGCGCAAATTCCTGATTGGATTTTGCTGCATCAGGCTTAATATGGTCTCATAGGAATATGCATCGGTATCATACACGATGGTATCATATTTGGAGAGGTCTATATTGTCGGACAAATGTCCTTTAGGCAACGATGCCTCATCGCCCTGCAGAAAAAGATGTTTACCTTTGGCGTATCTGCGTGAAAGGATGTCGGACATCTCGGCAAGCGCACTCTCGCGCCCGATGACAATGCAATCAAGCGTTGTCTTTTTCAACGGGCGACGATGACGGAACTGATTGCCGATATATGCAAACAATGCACGCCCCCAGATTGCCAGAGAAATTGGCAGGCTCACCATTATCGAATAGTGCGAATAGTGTTTCCTGAAGAAAAGTTGCATTGCCTGATAAAACGTGTGGGTGTATCGGTAAGAGCTTTTCTCTGTACTTTCGCCTTTATAGTGCAATATAGGAGAGGGAACAAAATAGTTTTGGTATCCGCTCTTCAATATTCTGTACGATAGGTCGATATCTTCGCCATACATAAAGAAATCCTCATCGAGCAGACCGGCTTTATCGAGCGCTTCGCGACGCAGGAACATATAAGCTCCTGAAACTATCTCAATAGGATTTATTTCGCGCTCATTCAGGTAACGCATGTAATAACGCCCAAAGATGTGCGATTTTGGGAAAAGCGACGTAAGCCCTGACATTTTGCAGAATGCCACAAACGGTGTTGGGAGTCCACGACGCGATTCAAGGGCAAATGTACCGTCGGTATGCAACATATAAGCGCCACACGCTCCGGCATCGGGATGTTTGTCCATAAAATCGACAAAATGCGCGAAGGTATTTTCAGCCACAATGGTGTCGGGGTTAAGCAATAGCACATACTCTCCCTTGCTTTGTCTTATCGCAAGGTTGTTGGCACGTGCAAAGCCCAGATTCTTGTCGCTTGCAATAAGATTTATATCAGGGAAGCGTTCTCTTATATACTCTACCGAGCCGTCAGACGACGCGTTGTCAACAACTATAACCTCGGCCGAGGGCACATTACCGACAGCCTTGCACACAGAGTTCAGGCACTGTTCAAGGTAATGTTTTACATTATAGTTTACTATGACAACGGACAATTTCATTGCTTGTATCTTTATTTTTCCCTATCATTCAAATATAGTTCAAGGACTCTCTTTGTGGGGAAGCTGTATATCATTGCTCCCAAGCCCAACAATCCGCAATACAACGCTCCTTCATAACCAATCATGCAATATGCTATCGCGTTGACAGCAAGAACGCAAAACAAGAAATTGGTACGATGTATACAACCTTTGAAAAACTTTGCCACTAAGAGTTCTTCGGGGAGTTCCTTTACCCTTTCAAGGTACCACGTAAAACCTTTTATGGCAACAGATATGGCTATCAGTGTAAACATGATAACGAACACCTGTACGATATACATGGTTTCGGGAAGAACGCCAGCTGCGCTTTCATTGAAATACAGTTTAAGAAACAAAATCATTACAAGCACTACTGCAAGCATTGCAAAATAGTGTATTCTGAGCCTCTTTATAATTTTATCATTTTCCATAGTTACATCATTTTTCCGCTGAATGGAGTACGGTTGACAATAGAACTTCCAAGAGTTACCTCATCGGCATACTCCAATTCGTCACCGATAGATATTCCCCTTGCTATAACGGATAGTTTGACATCGTATTGCGACAACTTGCGATATATATAGAAATTGGTTGTATCGCCCTCCATTGTTGAGCTTAAAGCCAGGATTATCTCCTTGACGCCACCCTCGGCCACACGCGACACAAGAGTATCTATGTTCAAATCATTCGGTGACACGCCGTCCATAGGAGATATAACTCCACCAAGCACGTGATACACGCCACGATACTGCATTGTGTTTTCCACCGCCATGACATCCTGGATATTCTCCACAACACATATAACGCTATGGTCACGAGCAGGATTAACACAGATTGGACAAACATCGGTATCGGAGATACTATGACACACCTTGCAGTATTTTGCCTCGCGTTTCAATGTCAATATGGCATCGGAGAAAGCAGCCACCTCTGCCTCTTTTTTACGAAGCAGATGCAACACAAGACGAGTGGCGGTCTTACGACCGATACCCGGCAATTTTGTAAACTCCTTTACGGCACGTTCAAGAAGCGTCGATGGATATTCCTGATTCATTAATGTATTTTACTAAAACACAATGCGAAGATAGTCAAAAAGTGCGATAAAAAGACAACTTCTCGCCTAAAGATTGCTATTCTATAACCACATCGACCGATGCAGGGAACACGCGCTCGGGGTCGAAATATTCGGCACAACTCTCCAGCATTGCCTTTAGCGTAGGCTTTACGATACCATTAAAAGCCACTTTTCCATTCACAACAACCTTTACAGGCTTTGACAAATCAAAAAGTTTCTCGTTCAAGAAAAGCGTTACATTTCCCTTTGTAGCAGGAGTGTATTTTTTAGTGAACGTCATTGGAATACCATAAATCTCCTCTACAGTAGTATATTCCACATTATTCACCGACATGGTTATGACATTATCGGCAATCTGCACTTCGTAGCATGTACGCTGCTCATCATTCTCGCGCGAAGTCTCATTGACACGCAGGTTATAGAACCCTGTCCTGTGGCGGCCATACATGTCATAATCTTCCCAATAGAAATAGGTTGGATGCGGATTTCTCTCGAACCTGCGGAGCCACGGAGTTGTCGGACTATAATCTATTCCATGCCCCATGCCCGGCATAAGTTCAATAAAAAAATTATAGTTTCCAGGATGCGCCTTACGCAAGCTGTCGATTGTCATTGCGGCTGTATAAGTCATGTAATTACGCGCAAAGCCATAATCCCTCTCTCCTGTACGCAACGAGAATGCGATGTTTGCAAGGTTCTCCATTGGGGCATTTTTTAAAGGCTCACCACCGGCCATAGGGCCTGCACCGGCAAGATAATCGGCATAAAACGATGCCAAACGCTGACTGCCGTAGCCACCTTCGGAAATTCCGAAGAAATAGACCTTGTTGGCATCCACATAACCATTTACAAAAGCAAGGCGCAACAATTTTTCCCAAGCCCACTGTTTGCTCTGTATAGCCCAACGGTACAGCTCGCCATAAGCGTTTGGAATCTGTGGCACAAAATGAAGCGAAGGCGAATCCTCGAACGAGGCGCACAACTGAAAACCGGTTTCCCATTCACGTTCCTTATCACCGGAGCCATGCATATAAAGGTATAGCGGATACCCCTCACTCGGCATATCACCTTTCTTTATAAAATAATAAGGCATAACTGCTTTAGGTTCCAAATCTTCGGGCAGACTCCAATAACCTGTGGCGCGTGGTTCTGTTGCAGCATAAGGAGCAATAAGTTTCTCCTCATTATAATTGTTCACAGCTTCGCGCCAACATTCCCATACACTCGCGCGTTTCGCGTCAATATCTTCCAAAGCAATTTTGTCGTTACAACCGAAAGCAACCACTTCGCCTTGCAACTTATCAACAAAATAGTTGCTTACCTTTTTTGCCTTTTTCTTTGAAAGCACCCCGGCACCGGCCGGGAGCACAGAGAAAAGCGCAAAAACAAATACTATTACATACGATAATCCAATCCTTCTCATTTTCGAAATAAAATTTTCTGCTAAAATACGCAACTACGCCCAAAAGGGCAAGATTTCAAGGATAAAGATAAATTTAAACATGTTTTTGAAAAGAAAAGCGCATTAAATTAACATTCTTTAACACATGTAAAGAATTGTTTTGTAAAAATAAACATACATTTGTGAAAACTTATTAACCAAAAAAATCTAATACTATGAAAAAGTCTGTATTTTTTATTTTGTGCAGCGTTGTTCTAATGTTGACAAGTTGTGCTACTTATAAGAGAGAGAACCCTATCATGGGCATCGGCGGTAACAACATCAACACCTATATTACCGCAGAATTGGACTATGAGAATGCAAAACCCATTGAAGCATATGTTGAACAAAAGACATTGTTCGGTATCAACCTCGTATTCAACAGAAACAAGACAGCCGTAAGCAGTAATCGTTACAAAGGATTGACAAAGAGCCAAGGCCAAGCATTGTACAAAGCTATCGAAAATGCCGATGTTGACATTGTTGTCGAGCCACGCTTCGAAACCGAAACACACAAATGGTTCTTTGGTTTGTACAAGACAAGCAAAGTAAAGGTAAAAGGCTGGGGTTTGAAGATCAAGAGAATTAAGGAAGACAGAAACGGATATGTAAACAGCAACTATCCATTCCCTTCAAACACATTCTTCCCATTCTAAAATAGCCCAGACATATAAACCAAGTGAACCTCAATATACATTGAGGTTCACTTGGTTTATATGTTCATATTACCCTTTCCGATTTTACTTAAATTCAGTAAAAAACGCATTATTTTAACAATGTATTGTGATTTAAGGCATAGACAATAATCCATAACTTTGCAAAAAATAAAGTTAAAACAAAATCACAATAAAACATTATACATGAAAAAAGCAATTTACTTGATTTTCGTAATGTTTGGCTTATCACAGCTGACACATGCGAACACAACAGGAATAAAAGAGGGAAACAAAATATCGGGACACGTAATTGAGCATGACACCGAGGAGAACATCGCTTTTGCATCAATCCTAATCATCGAAACCGGCGAAGGAACCATGAGTAATGAGCAGGGACAGTTTGTTTTCAACGACCTTGCACCCGGCAAATACACCCTGCGTGCATCGGCAATCGGATATCAGGATGCCATCAAGGAGGTTACTGTAAACAAAGACTACACTGCGGTAATGCACTTCAAGCTGAAACAAGAAAGCATTGCCATTGACGAGGTTGTTGTTTCGGCAAACCGTAACGAGATAAACCGTTGGGAAGCACCGGTGGTGGTTTCTGTAGCTTCGGAGAAACTTTTTGAAACGATAAATGCTCCCGACCTTGCCAAGAGCCTCAACTACGTCACAGGCCTGCGTGTGGAGAACAACTGCCAGAATTGCGGTTTTCCACAGGTACGTATCAACGGTCTCGAAGGCCCATACTCACAAATCCTTATAAACAGCCGCCCTGTGGTGAGCGCCCTGAGCGGAGTGTATGGACTTGAGCAGATACCGGTGAATATGATTGAGCGCGTAGAGGTAGTCCGTGGTGGTGGCTCAGCTCTCTTTGGAGCAAATGCCGTTGGCGGAACGGTAAACATTATCACAAAAGACCCTGTAGAAAATTCCTTTTCCGTTTCCACCAACTTAACTTGCTACGATGCAAAATCATGGGAACAGAATGTCGGAGCAAACGTATCATTGGTATCGAAGGACAACTCATACGGCATAGCTGTCTATGAGAACTACCGCAACCGTAACCCATACGACCACGACGGTGACGGCTTTTCGGAACTTGGAATGATAAACCTGAATACATTCGGTTTGCGTACATACTACCGTCCAACCCACACAAGCCGCATAAGCCTCGAATACCACACAACCAACGAGAACCGTCGTGGCGGTAACAAGTTCGACCTGCAGCCGCATGAAAGCGATATAACAGAACAGACAAAGCACATAATAAACAGCGGAGGTATTGCATACGACCTTGGATGGAACGGCTACACAAACAAGATTTCTGTTTTTGCATCAATACAACACATCGACCGCAACAGCTATTATGGAGCACAAGGCGACCCCGATGCCTATGGTGTAACAGATGACCTTACCTGGGTTGTGGGTGCAACATATACCGGACAGATGAGAAAATGTCTGTTTTCACCCGCCACGTTCACCGGCGGCTTGGAGTATCAGGAAAACCGCCTGCACGATATTATGACAGGCTACCATCGCGACATGAAACAGAATGTTAGAATTGCCAGTGCGTTCTTGCAGAACGAGTGGGATATGAGAATATTCTCTTTGCTTGTTGGAGCACGCATAGACAAGCACAACCTTATAAAAAATCCAATATTCAGTCCACGTGTAAACCTCTTGTTCAAGCCGAGCAAGCAGTTCCAGGCACGCCTCACATACTCGACAGGATTCCGCGCTCCACAGGCTTACGACGAAGATTTGCACGTTACAGCCGTTGGCGGTGAAGGTGTACAGATAAAGCTCGCGGATGGCCTGAAAGAGGAACGTTCGAACAGCTTCAGCGGCTCAGTAGATTGGACAACGAAATTCGGTCATTGGCAGGCAAACGTACTGCTCGAAGGATTCTATACCGACCTGAAGAACGTGTTTATTCTTGAGGACATTGGCACAAACAACGAGGGTTTCTCAATAAAGGAACGTCGTAACGGAAAGGGAGCGCGCGTATATGGCGCAAACCTTGATGCAAAGATAGCACACGGCACACAGTTTTCTGCACAGTTGGGATTCACCGCACAACGCAGCCGATACAAACAGCCCGAAATATGGACTGTAGTCAACGATGAGCCACAGACAACAAAACGTATGATGCGTACACCCGACTATTACGGATACCTGACATTGACATCATCACCGGTAAAAAGATTAGACCTTTCATTGTCGGGAACATATACAGGTTCTATGATTGTGCCACACTATGCAGGATATATCGAAAACGACCGCATGGAGACAACGCCACATTTCTTTGACGTCAACTTCAAGGCCGGATACACATTCGTGCTGCACGACCATATCAAACTGCAGCTCAACGCCGGAGTACAAAACATTCTGAACAGTTTCCAACGCGACCTCGACAAAGGCGAGTTCCGCGATTCGGGATACTTCTACGGCCCCACACAACCAAGAACATATTTTGTGGGAATAAAGATTACACAATAAAATTTATATAAAAAATAGACCGCGCGCGGTCTATTTTTTATATCTTCGCGCTATCGATAAAAGAATTCAGCAACGTGGTACTCAACTATATCTGGATAGCATTTTTTATATCAGCCTTTGCAATAGCACTCGGCAAGCTGATATTCATGGGTGATACAACTGTATTTCCCGAAATAATCAATTCCACTTTCACACAAGCAAAAACTGCGTTTGAAATATCGTTAGGACTGACAGGAGTGCTATCGCTGTGGATGGGTATAATGAAGATTGGCGAAAAGAGCGGACTCATTTCTGCCCTTGCAAAATTGTTAAGCCCTATTCTGTGCAAAATATTCCCCGATGTTCCCAAAGGACACCCGGCAATGGGAACAATGTTCATGAATTTCTCGGCAAATATGCTGGGCATAGACAACGCCGCAACACCTATAGGTCTAAAAGCCATGGAACAACTCCAGGAGCTGAATCCCAAGAAAGAGACCGCAAGCAACCCAATGATAATGTTTCTTGTACTGAACACATCGGGACTAACACTTATCCCGGTGTCGGTACTTCTCTACCGCGCCGAGATGGGAGCAGCCAACCCTACAGATGTATTCATCCCCATACTCATAGCCACGACAGTTGCCACACTTGTTGGATTATTGGTTACATGCATATATCAGCGCATAAACCTGTTCAGCCCCGCACTGCTGGCATTCGTATTGGGTATATGCCTTTTTGTCGCAGGAGGCACATGGGGAATGGCACAACTGTCGCAGGTGCAGATAGAGGTGGTTTCGACATCACTTGCCAACATAATTCTGTTCTCGGTGATAATACTTTTCATCGTTGCCGGAATGCGTGCAAGGATTAATGTATATGAAGCATTCATCGAAGGAGCAAAAGAGGGATTCACTACAGCCGTACGCATCATTCCTTATCTTATAGCCATACTTGTTGCCATTGGAGTGTTCCGCGCATCGGGCGGAATGGATGTGATAATGGACGGCATTGCATGGTGCGCCAACGCATGTGGCATAGGCGATGACTTTGTGGGAGCACTGCCAACAGCCATAATGAAACCGCTCAGTGGAAGCGGCGCACGCGGAATGATGATTGATGCCATGAACACCTACGGTGCCGACTCCTTTGCCGGCAGGCTCGCGTGCCTGTTCCAGGGAGCAACTGACACCACATTTTATATACTTGCAGTGTATTTCGGAAGCGTTGGCATACGCAAGACGCGCCATGCCGTGGGATGCGGACTGCTTGCCGACCTTGCAGGAATAATAGCTGCGATTATTGTCGGATATATTTTCTTTGGATAAGTTTATAACCAATTGTCATATCGACAGAAAGGGAGATGTCTCAAAAAATATATATTGGATTTCTCGTCGCTACGCTCTGTCGAAATGACACAAAACACCTTATTTTATGATTACATACCAGACCGAGGGCGTGAAGATGCCCGCAATAAAAAAACGCGAGACAACAGCATGGATTAAAGCCGTTGCTGCAACATACGGAAAAAAAGTGGGCGACATTGCCTACATATTCTGCGATGACGAGAAGATTCTTGAGGTAAACCGCGAATATCTGCAGCATGACTACTACACCGACATCATCACATTCGACTACTGCGAAGACGATGTTATAAGCGGCGACCTTTTCATCTCGCTCGACACAGTGCGCACAAACAGCGAGATGGTGGAAGCAACATACGAGCAGGAACTGCACCGTGTAATAATCCACGGCATTCTTCACTTGTGCGGAATAAACGATAAGGGCGAAGGCGAACGCGAGATTATGGAAGCTTGTGAAAACAAAGCCTTGGAAATGAGAAAGGAAAAATGAGAAAGGAGAAATAAGAAAAGAGAAATCTTTTTCACCAAATCACTTAACCACCACTTCCGGAATATCGCTCCACTTCGTTGTATAGTGGGGCGATTGATTTTCGCTGGAAGTCTTTATTTTACCGCTGCCCTGCACTGCGAGTTTTACAGCCCCTCTGCCGAAAGCCTTATTGACAGCATCGACAACCGATGTCAGTTTATGTTCCTTCTCTACAGAAGCCGTATCCTCGAAAAGAGAGCGCATAACATTCTGCACAGGCATTATACGCGTAGCTATCACACCGGCTTTCTTGTATCCGTACCCTTTGCTGAAAAGTTCTTTAACAGCCTCTATCGAACGTGTAACAATAACCCTTTGGTCATTTGTCGGTGTGGATAATTGTACAAGTCTGTTGCCATACATCTGTGGCTCATTCTCCTTGAAACGGTTGGTATAGGCAAAGATGCACAACTCACACGCCACAGAGTTCTGACTACGCAACTTCTCAGCAACCGAGGAAGCAAAGTTGGCTATCTGCTCGCATAGTTCAGGAAGTTCGTGAATCTCGGACGAGAAACTGCGCGACACACATATCGATTGCTTTGCCTCAAAACCATCCTCGAACTCAATGCAAGGCTCGCCTTTAAGCTCGCGCCATGTGCGAAGGCCGGTTACTCCAAAGATATTCTTTATAACAGCTTCGTTCAATTGAGTAAAGTCGTACGCACTGTTCACGCCCATCGTCTTTAGTTTGGCTAAAGAGCGACGACCAATACCCCAGACATCCCCGACAGGAAATTTCCTGAGAACCGTTTCTATATCCTGCGGACGGTGCATATAACAGCCACCGTTCAGCTTTGGATATTGCTTGCATAGCTTTGAAGCAATCTTCGCAAGGGTTTTTGTTGGAGCAATACCCACAGACACCGGAATAGAAACCATTTTCCAGCAATGACGCGATATCTCCTTTGCATATTTGTCATAATCAATGCCTTGCATACCGCGCAGGTCAAGAAAAGCCTCATCTATAGAATAAACCTCGATAGCCGGGGCAAACCCTTCAAGAACACTACGCACACGTTGCGACATGTCGCCATAAAGCGCCATATTGCCCGAAAAAACCTCGACATTGTATTTTGCCACAAGACCTTTTATCTTGAAGTAAGGGTCGCCCATTTTAATACCCAAAGCCTTCGCCTCGTTGCTGCGCGCAACGGCACAACCGTCATTGCTCGAAAGTACAATGACAGGCTTTCCATACAAATCGGGGCGGAACACCCTCTCGCAGGAGACAAAGAAATTATTGCAGTCGGCAAGGGCAAACATCGGCTACATCTTTTTTATTACATAGGTAATCACTCCCCAGATGAAAAAGCCGTTTTCTTCGGTTACTTCTATAGGTTGATGCACAGCACCGGAATTATCCAAGGGGAAAAGAGAAACCTTTTTACCTTCAATTTTTACGCACTTGACTGTATATTCACCGTCAATGTAACATACAGCCTTGCATCCGTCATACGGGTCAACAGCCCTATCCACAATTACAATGTCACCCTCGGACATTCCGCTATCCGCAATGGAAACACCGCCCACGCGGAAAAAGAATGTGGAGGCCTTGTGCTTTACAAGCAGCTTCACTATATCGAGGCTCTCGCGAATATCAGCCGACGAAGATGAGAATCCCACCTTTACATCACCGGGCGCATTGTTATCGCAAAGGTCTTCGCTATCTATTGAATGTGGTACAAAATTATCCATACGTGCAAAGATTCAGTTCAAAGATACAACAATATAACAATCATTTACACACTCTTTCCACAAAATCAACCGACTGATTGATTAATATTTGCTTATTTTTGAATATCGTTGTATCTTCGCGCAGAATTTCAGAACAAGACAGAACAGATGATTACAGCCGACCAACTCAAGGATATCAAGGAGCGCACAGCTGCGCTGAAACAGTATCTTGCAATTGACGAGAAAATAATTCAGGTAGAGGAAGAGCAACTACGCACACAGGCTCCCGGCTTTTGGGATAACGCAAAGGAAGCCGAGGCACAGATGAAGAAGGTAAAAGCTCTTCAGGCGTGGATTGACGGATACAAAGAGGTTAACAACCGCACCGAAGAGACCGAAATGGCAATGGAACTGTTCCGCGAGGAGATGGTTGAGGAGCACGAGGTTGACGATGCCTATGCACGCGCACTCACAGCCATAGAGGAGCTTGAACTGAAGAACATGCTTCGCGGTGAGGCCGATGACATGGACTGTGTGCTGAAAATAAATTCAGGTGCCGGTGGTACCGAGGCACAGGACTGGGCAAGCATGCTTATGCGTATGTATATGCGTTGGGCCGAGGCTAACAACTACAAGATTGCTGTTGCAAACTTACAGGAGGCTGAAGATGCCGGCATCAAGACTGTTACATTGGAAATTCAGGGCCCTTATGCATACGGTTATCTCAAAGGCGAGAACGGTGTACACCGTTTGGTGCGCGTAAGCCCTTACAATGCACAAGGCAAGCGCATGACATCATTTACATCGGTTTTCGTAACTCCGCTTGTCGATGACAGCATCGAGGTGGTTATTGAGCCTGCACGTATATCATGGGATACATTCCGAAGCGGTGGTGCCGGTGGACAGAACGTCAACAAGGTGGAATCGGGTGTACGTTTGCGCTACCAATACAAAGACCCATACACAGGTGCCGAGGAAGAAATCCTTATCGAAAACACCGAAACACGCGACCAGCCAAAGAACAAGGAGAACGCCATGCGTCAGTTGCGTTCTATCCTTTACAACAAGGAGATGCAGCACCGCATGGAGGAGCAGGCAAAGGTTGAGGCCGGCAAGAAGAAAATAGAGTGGGGTTCACAGATTCGCAGTTACGTTTTCGACGACCGTCGCGTAAAAGACCACCGAACAAATTTCCAGACATCGGACGTTAATGGTGTAATGGACGGTAAGATTGACGGATTCATCAAGGCTTATCTGATGGAATTTGCCGACAAGGGAGAGTAAACACATCATAAATACCCCTCAGCGCGCTGAGGGGTATTTTATTTATAAAAATAAACAATGGTTGAAATAGAAAGAAAATTCCTTGTAACCGATGAAAGCTACAAGGATATGGCACGCCACAGCGACCGCATAGCACAAGGGTATATATGCCGACAGGGCGGTAACTCCACCCGAGTGAGAGTACGTGGCGAGAAGGGATACCTTACAATCAAAGGACCATCGTTGGATGGTGGACTGAGCCGTTTCGAATGGGAAAAGGAGATTCCTGCAAGCGAAGCATGGGAACTGATGAAGCTATGCCCTACCCCTATAATCGACAAGAGACGCTACCTTGTTGATTTTGGCGGACACACCTTTGAGGTGGACGAGTTCTATGGGGAGAACGAAGGACTTGTTGTTGCAGAAATAGAACTCGGCAGCATCGATGAAGAATTTGACAGGCCTACGTTCTTAGGGGAAGAGGTCACCGGCGATGCAAAATATTACAATTCGAGCCTTAGCCGATACCCATACAAATGCTGGAAATAAATAATAAAAAAATCAGGCTGTTGCGTGCAACAGCCTGATTTTTTTATTTAAGGAGTTATCAATCCTTCAACTTAGCCTTGATGAACTCGCGGTTCAAACGAGCGATATTGCTGATTGAAACACACTTAGGACATTCAGCCTCGCAAGCGCGGGTGTTGGTACAGTTACCGAAACCAAGTTCGTCCATCTTGGCAACCATTGCCTTAACACGTTTCTTAGCCTCAACCTTACCTTGTGGCAACAATGCGAACTGGCTAACCTTTGCCGATACGAACAACATTGCTGAACCGTTCTTACAAGCTGCAACACAAGCACCGCAACCGATACATGCAGCTGCATCCATAGCCTCCTCTGCAACATCCTTACCGATAGGAATTGCATTGGCATCAGGCATACCTCCGGTGTTGATTGATACGTAACCGCCGGCCTGCTGAATCTTGTCAAATGCTGTACGGTCAACCATAAGGTCGCGGATTACAGGGAAACCTGCAGAACGCCAAGGCTCAACAGTGATTGTGTCACCGTCCTTGAAACGACGCATATACAACTGACATGTTGTTGCACCTGTTGCAGGACCGTGAGGATGACCGTTCACATAGAGTGAACACATACCACAGATACCTTCGCGACAGTCGTGGTCGAACACGATTGGCTCTTTATTCTCATTTACCAACTGCTCGTTAAGAATATCGAGCATCTCAAGGAATGAGGTATCGCCCGGAATGTCCTTCATCTGATATGTCTCAAATGCACCTTTAGCTTTAGGACCTCTCTGGCGCCATACTTTCAATGTAAAACTT
>JAEIGA010007818.1_pt1 | contig 16223 bp, 12 predicted proteins | sample 9270691 | NCBI WGS metagenome assembly JAEIGA01 (sample SAMN17057246, study PRJNA624740) | gut metagenome | biome: biome; isolation source: fecal sample | host: Bos grunniens | place: China: Xizang | collected 2019
CTCCTTTGTTTTTGTTTTTGTTTTTGTTTTTGTTTTTGTTTTTGTTTTTGTTTTTGTTTTTGTTTTAAATCAATTATCTTTACACGCAAATAAACAAAACAACCATGAAGATTGTAAAAGCACTCATATTCATCATTGTGCTACAATTTGCACAATCGCTCCACGCACAAAAAGAGTCCCTGTACGCAGACGGAATGACGTGGATAACAACAAACTTCAGCTTCGATGGTGGCGAACCGACAGAAATGAACGAAACAATCTTTTACATAGTTCAAGGCGATTCGACAATCGACGGAGTCAAATACAAAATAATCAACAGCTACTATCATGGCAAAAACGATGATAGCAAATACTATTGGGACACATATCTGGCTCGCTACTCCAATGGCAAGTATCTATTCTATCTGCCATGGGACAAGGAGTATATGAAGGGCTACTTCATCGGTCCCGACTTTGTTCTGTTCGATGAGAACCTGACCGTTGGCGACACATTATTCGGAAACCCTTATGAGAGAATTGAAGTTGTAGGCGACACATCTTTCACAGAATCGCCAACCATCAAACGCAAATATTGGAAAATATTACCATACAGCAGTTCATCAGGGCTGTACACCGAAATACTGGACTGCATCTGGTGGGTCGAGGGTATTGGACAGCTGGTGGAGCCTGTCCCTACACATATCAATGAATACGATTGCCCCTGCTACAATATGCTCACATGCTGTATAAACCCAAAGGGCGACACAATATACAAAAACGACAAATATCTCTATTTCGGGACACTATCCACCCTATCGCTCACCGCAAATGAAATAGACATCATACAATCGCAAGGCGGTTGCACTATTGTTGCAGAAACAGTCACAGGCAGCTGGAGCGCAGCGCTCTACAACAGCAGTGGCATCTGTGTAGCGCAAAAGACAGGCGAGGGCAGCGAACTATTTCTACCCACCACCGGCAAGGGCACACATATTCTTGCCGTAAAGGTAGGCGGGAAGGTGCTGAAAAAGAAGATTGCTTTAAAGTAATACAACAAAAATTGAGGAGCGAAATATTTCGCTCCTCAATTTTTGTATGGTCGATTACATCTATCAGTTGGCGCCGGAAAGGATGATGGCTCCCAGTCCCGAAATAAACAGAATAAACATCATAGTCAACAAGAAATTGACACTTCCGGGGGCACCTTTGAACTCTTTCCAGATGAATATTCCCCAAAGGGCAGCCACCATGGGAGCGCCCTGTCCCAAGGCGTAGGATATTGCAGCACCTGCCTTGCCTGCGGCAATGTAGCTGAGAGCAGTTCCCAAACCCCAGACAACGCCGCCAAGCACACCCACAAGGTGGGTACTCATCTTGCCGCTGAAATAATCGGAATATGTGACGGGGGTACCGACAAAGGGACGGCGCATGACAATGGTATTAAAGACAAAGTTGCTGACAAAAATACCCACTGCAAAGATAAAGAAAGCCGAATAGGGGGTAGCCATTCCCGGAGTGGGAGACTCGAAGTTGTTAAGATCCATGGCAGCCGCCACGAAACGATAGAAGAAAGACATAAGTACACCTGCCACAATGGCAATCATTGCACCCTTCTTATTGTCATTCTGCGCTCCACGGCTCATCTTGCCCGAAGCCATCGCATTTACAATGATGGCAACCACCACCAGTGCAACGCCGAAGAAAAGCATCACAGGGTCGCCCTTAGGCTCGCCGAAGTAGTTCACAAAGACGCCAAGCACCAATGCGATACCCACACCCAGTGGAAAGGCGACCGTAAGACCTGCCATGGAGACAGCCGCCGACAGCAGGATGTTTGCAAGGTTGAACAAGACACCACCGATGAAGGCACTGATGTAGTTGGAAGGGGTAATCTGTTGCAGGTCGGCAATGAAACTTCGTCCCGCATCACCCGTGCTGCCCAACGTAAATCCAAGAAATATGGAGAAGAGCAGAATGCCTATCACATAGTCCCAATAGAAGAGTTCGTATCTCCAGGTCTTTCCCGCCAGTTTTTGGGTGTTTGCCCACGAGCCCCAGCAGAGCATCGTCACAAAGCAGAGGATAACCGCCAGTAAGTAATTATCTACTATAAACATAATGATGAATTTTATTTGTTAGAACATAAATCAGCTGAAAGAGAGAGATTCAATCTCGCTGCGACGAGGCAGCGACGACTGCGCTCCCATGCGGGTAACTGTGACCGCCGCACACTTGTTGGCAAACTCCACTGCCTGCAATATGCTCTTTTTCTCGGCAAGCGCAACACACATGGCACCGCAGAAAGTGTCACCGGCTGCAGTTGCATCGACAGCCTTTACCCTGTGGGCAGGAACCTTATGATAAGCACCATTCTCTTTCACAAAAACACCTTTGGAGCCGAGTGTGACAACCACATTCCCGACACCCTTCCCGCCGATGATGTCGGCTGCACGACAGACACTCTCCATGTCTGTGATTTTCACACCCGAGATAAATTCAGCCTCAGTTTCATTGGTAATAATCATATAGAGATGCTCAAAGAGCGACTCGGGCAGCGGAAGCGCCGGCGCCGGATTCAGAATAACCTTTTTGCCCTTTGCATGAGCCATATGCGCCGCATAGGTCACTGTGTCGATGGGAGTCTCCAACTGCATCAGCACAATGTCGCCCTGCTCTATTACCTCCTCGGCCTTGTCCACATCGCCGGGTGAGAGGGCTGCGTTTGCCCCCGAAGCAACAGCGATGCAATTTTCGCCATTGCCATCAACCATTATAAGGGCAACACCCGATGGCAATTCGCCGTCGACGGTTATATGCTCAACATCTATACCCTCGGCTTTATACTGCTCTATTGAACTGCTGCCAAAATGGTCGTTGCCCACCTTGGCCAGGAAGCTGACTTTTCCACCCAACCTGGCAGCCGCAACTGCCTGATTGGCACCCTTGCCACCGGCATTCATAAAGAAATTGCCACCGATTATCGTTTCGCCCGGTCGGGGCAGATGTTCGGCATTGATAACCATATCTGTGTTACAACTACCTATCACTACAATTCTATCACTCATGGTTTCTGTTATTTATTTCGTTTATATATAATTATATCACCTTTTCCAACAAACGGCATTGAAGATTGTTCACTACAACCCAGAATGTAAACAATCTTATGTTCTAAAAAAAAGAGCCTTCTTACTCTTCTTTGCAAAGATAAGAAAGCTCTTAAAACGATCATATTAAAATAAGGGATAAACTACAATTCGCTTAGTTCCAGCCAGCGCATGCTCTTCTCGTCGATAAGTTCAATAAGTTCCGCCACACGCACTGATTTTTGCAACAGAGCCTCTGTGGAAAGTGTTCCGCTGCTCATTTCAGCCTCGAGTTGCTGTTTCTCCTCTTCGAGCAGAGGAATCTCTTTCTCCAACTCCTCGAATTCGCGTTTCTCTTTGAAGGTCATTTTGCGTTTGCCGGTGGATTCGGGCTTGGTTGGTTCCTCTTTCACAGGCTTGCTTTTGGCTGCAGCCTTTGCAGCGACAGCCTTCTCCTCGTCGCGCCAGTCGCGATAATCGGTGTAGTTTCCGGGAAAATCCTTTATTTCGCCATTGCCACGGAAAACAAATATGTGGTCGACCACCTTGTCCATGAAATAGCGGTCGTGGCTGACAACTATCACACAACCCTTGAAATCGGCAAGATACTCTTCGAGCACCTGCAAGGTATCGATATCGAGGTCGTTTGTAGGCTCGTCGAGCACCAGGAAATTGGGTGCAGACATCAGCACTGTGCAGAGATAGAGCCTGCGGCGCTCGCCACCGCTCAGTTTATACACATAGTCGTACTGTTTGGAAGGGGAGAAGAGAAAATGCTGAAGGAACTGTGAGGCGGTGAGGGATTTTCCGCCCACCTGCACAACCTCTGCTATATTCTTGACAGCATCGATTACCTTCATATTCTCGTCGAACGCCATTCCATCCTGGCTGTAATAGCCCCATTTTACGGTTTCGCCAACCTCGATGGTACCACTGTCCTGCTCCACATGTCCCAAGAGCATCTTTATGAAGGTGGACTTTCCGGTTCCGTTGTTGCCAATGATACCCAGCTTTTCGTAACGTGCAAAATTGTAGTAGAAATCATTGGTTATGATTCTGTCGCCGAAAGCCTTGTTCAAGGCACGCATTTCGAATATCTTCTTGCCTATGTAGCGGGCATTGGTTCCCAGGGTGACGCTCGCCTCGCGACGTAGCGATGCCGCCTTCTCTTCGAGTTTGTAAAAGGCATCTATGCGATATTTTGCCTTTGTGGCGCGTGCCTGCGGCTGACGACGCATCCAGTCGAGCTCTTTGCGCATGAGGTTGCGGGCGCGCATAACCTCGGCTTCGGCATTTTCGAGTCTTTCGTCGCGCTTGCGCAGGAAATAGCTGTAATTTCCCTTGTAGCGGTATATACGGTTGTCGTCAATCTCAATAATCTCGTTGCAAACCCTGTCGAGGAAATAGCGGTCGTGAGTAACCATCAGCAGACTGCAATTCAGACGCGACAGATACTCTTCGAGCCACTCCACCATCTCCATGTCGAGGTGGTTTGTAGGCTCGTCCAGAATCATCATGTCCGGTTCGTCGAGCAGCACAGATGCAAGTGCCACACGCTTCATCTGTCCACCGGAGAGCGTTTCGACCTTCTGGTTGAAGTCAGTTATTTTCAACTGCGAGAGTATCTGCTTGACCTTAGTTTCGAAGTCCCATGCCTCGAGTCGGTCCATCTCTTCGAGCGCAGCATGCAGCTCCGCATCGTTGCCTGCCTTTGAAGCATTTTCGTAACGGGCTATTGCAGCAGCCTTCTCTCTGTTGCGACGCAGACATGCATCAATCACTCTGAGCCCCGGTTCGAAATGCGGTTCCTGTTCAAGATAGCCCAATCTCAGATCTTTGCGGAAGACTATCGAACCACTATCGTAATTCTCTTCACCTGAGATTATTTTCAGCAGGGTACTTTTTCCCTTTCCATTGCGGGCTATGAGTCCTATTCTCTGCCGCTCTTCGACAGAGAAGGATATATTTTCGAATAGCAGAAGCGCTCCGAAGCTTTTCGTCAGGCCATCTACTTGCAGGTCTATTGCCATAGGTCTTTACTTTTATAACTGCGCGAAGTTACAAAAAAGAGTGTGTGCGCCAAAATTTTGGCGCACACACTTATCGAGTAGCCTGTAGGTTGCTTATTATTCCCAAGCAAGAGCACTTGCGCCAAGGATGGCAGCATCGGAATCCTTCAGTTTGGAGATAAGAATCTGTGCCTTACCCTTGAAGATGGGCATTACATTCTTGTCGACAGCCTTCTTCACGGGGTCGAGAATATATTTTCCTGACTTTGTCAATCCGCCGAAGAGGATAATTGCTTCGGGACTTGAGAACTTGATGAAGTCGGCAAGAGCCTCACCCAACATTGTACCTGTCTGTTTGAAAATCTCTTTACCAATCTTGTCGCCTGCCTTTGCTGCAAGATAAACATCGTATGATGTGATATTTTTCTTTCCGCGCAAAACGCTGGGACTCTTGTCGTTCTTGAGAATCTCCTTTGCTGTGCGTGCAACACCTGTTGCCGAGCAGTAGGTCTCAAGACAACCGCGACCACCGCAACCGCACTTGCGTCCATCCTTGCCACGAACCATTGTCACGTGTCCAAGCTCACCTGCAAAACCGTCGCAGCCGTATACCAGCTGACCGTTGATGACGATACCGCTGCCGACACCTGTACCAAGAGTGATTACAATGAAGTTCTTCATGCCCTTGGCAGCACCATACTTCATTTCGCCGATGGCTGCTGCATTAGCGTCGTTGGTTGCAAAAACGGGAACACCTGCCTTTGCCGAAAACACCTCGCACAACTGAAGCACACCTTTCCAGGGAAGGTTGGGTGCATTCTCAATTGTACCTGCATAGTAGTTGGCATTGGGAGCGCCGATACCTATACCGCGTACACGACCCTCGGCTCCAACCTCGGCAATAAGACGCTGAACAACACTATTCATTGCATCTACAAAGCCGTCGAAGTCCTTGTATTCGGGAGTCTTGATACTTTCGTCGCGTGCCAGAATGTTACCACTGGCGTCCACTATTCCGATTTTTGTTCCTGTGCCGCCAACATCAATGCCGACAACGAGATTTTTCTCTGCTTCTGATACCATATTCGTTGTTTTTATAAAAGTGTAACTTAATGAATTCTATATATAAACGAATAAAAGGTCTTTTTTATCCGCTCAACCTTGCAAATGTAACCAAAAAGATATTTAATGCAATATTTTTGCGGAAATATTTCAGTAAGCAGGCGATGTTTCTTAGTTCATAATGTTCACTCCCACAAAGAAGGTACGTGGCTGTGTGGGACCATAGAAGTAGCCCGAATCGCGGAACTCACCCTTGTCGAGGTCTTTCTGGAAACTGTCGAATATATTCTGCACTCCGGTATTGAGCTGCAATTTTATATGGTCGCGCAGCAGGAATGTATAGGCCAGTTTCATGTTTACATCGAAAAAGTCGGGAGTCTTTTCCATGCGGTCCTTCTCAATGTAACCTGCATAGTGAGGAACAATCATCTCTCCGGTGTATGTACCCGACAACGATGCCTCGAAGTTCTTGAAGGGGGCAGTCGACAGTGTCAGGTAGCCATAGAAGTCGGGAGTGCGAGGCATGCGCTTGGTGGTGAGTTCAACACCGTCAACCTCGGTCCACACCTCGGCGCGGTTGTAGCGGCTGCGTTGAGCAGTTGCACCCATCTGCACTGAAAGCTCTTTGCCATGTGCGAACTTGGCTTCGAGATTGACACCGTACACCTTGGCACCGCTGCCGTTGCGACGCTCTTTCAATGTGAAGCCCTCGGCATTCACGCCAATATCCTCGAGTACAAAGACATCGTCGAGTCCTGTGTAGAAACCTTCGAGCAATATGTTCGACTGCCAATGTCCCAATTTCGTCGTCCAATCGATAGAGCCGCTGAAGCTGTTGGAACGCTCCTCCTTCAGGTTGTCGGCAAGAGCTATCTGCACACCCTCGCCACCGACAGCCGTCACATGCAAATCCTCGTCGTAGGCCTGCGGAGCGCGGAAGCCGGTAGAGTATGTAAGACGTGCCTGGAAATTGTCGACAGGCTTGAACAACAGATTCACTCGGGGGCTGAGGATGGGATTCTCTATAAGATTGTGCTTATCCATGCGGGCACCCACCAGCAACGAGAAGAGATTCATGTCCCACTCGTTCTGTACAAACATGCTGGCAATGCGCACATTCTGCTTCATGTCGCGGTTGTAGCCGGTCATCACATCGTGCAGATTATTCTCCTGATATTCAAGTCCTCCCGTAAAATTGGCAGGCGCAAACAGACATTTGTCGATAGCTGTCGTAAAGGTTGCGCCGGTCACCCATGTAAGGTCATCGGTACGGCCATAGGCATTGGGGTCGCGCTGCGCGCCATAGTAGCTGTCGCGGTCGATGTGCTGCACCGATGCGAACAACGAGAGTTTCTGTTTCTGGTTGTTCCAGAAGCGGTCGTACGAAAGACCTCCGCTGTTTATAATGTGTTTGGTAAGTTCGGTGATGTCCGCCTCGTGAGGCTGAAGATCGAACTTGTTGCCGCCACGACGTGTCTCGTTTGTCGTATGATATTCAAGATTGATGCGGCTTTCGTGCGAGGGACGATAGTAAGTGCGCAAGCCGAAGGTATTCATATTCAGTTTGCCAATCTCGGAGAATCCGTCGCCATCGTGGTCATAGGCATTGCGGTTGCGATAGCTCTCGTACAGAGCAATGCCATAGGAATTGTCCTTGGAAACCAACGACACATTTGCACCCATATACTGTTCCCACGCATCGCCGTTCATATTGGACATATTGGTCGACACCTTGAACGAATTGTTGACAGGGTCTTTTGTTATGACATTAATGGTACCGCCCACAGCGTTGGCACCGAAGAGAGCCGAGCCGCCGCCACGCACGACCTCGACACGTTCTATCATGTTAACCGGTATCTGTTCGAGTCCGTAGACACCGCTGAGAGCGCTCACCACAGGGCGGCTGTTGATAAGTATCTGTGAGTAAGGACCTTCAAGGCCGTTAATTCTCACCTGCGGAAAGCCGCAATTCTGACAGTTGTTCTCGACGCGCAAGCCCGGAAGATAGTTGAGGGTCTTTGCGAGGTCGGTGGAGTTGACTGTCTCGATGAGTTTGGGACCGGCAATGTTTACAACCACAGGAGCTTCGCGACGGCTCACCTCGTTGCGGTTGGCAGACACGACAACCTCCTCCATGGCAAAAGCCTCGAGGTCCAGTTCGAAGTGTACCACAGTAGCATACTCCTTGCTGACAGTGACCTCCTTTGTCATCTCCTTGTAGCCCAAAGCTGAAACCTTCAGTGTATATTTGCCGGGAGAAATGTTCTTGATTGCAAAATGTCCTGTCTCATCGGTGATGGTACCATCTTTAAGTTCCGTAACATAAATAGCGGCATAAGCAATATTCTCTTCGCTACCCTTTTCAATTACGTGTCCCGAAATGTAGCAACCCTTTTTAACATCGGGGTCATTAACAATAGTTACAGCGTATGCCACTATTATATTAAGCAACAGCGACATAGTAAAAATAAGTTTTTTCATTCGTCGGTTTTATAATTTTTATCGGATGCAAAGTTCCGAAAATATATTTGGTTGCGAAATAACAATATTTGTGAAAAAGAGCCTTTCTGTTAACAATACATGGCTATAAAGAGATACTCTGCTAAAAAAAAGAGACAAAAAACATAGCAAGAAAAAAACGTTTTTTTTTAAACAAATTCTTACAATAATTAGAAAATATCATTAACTTTGGCGCAGAGAGAAACAAACAAATGTTCAATCAAACAAACATAAGTATTATGAGAAAAAATTTACTTCTTACAGCTTTGTTGACTCTAGTAGCCTCATTAGGAATGGCACAGACATCAACATGGCCCATCACACTTACACGTGCCGATGGACTTCCCGGAGTAGAAGGTGACGAAGCAACCGAATTTGTATCGGAACTTTACAAGTTTGACGAGCCAATCACAAAACTTCGCATCACAGTTTTGTCAAACGTTCTGTTCGACCAGCAGAAGACCGACAAGTTGGGAACATCGGGACAGAACGGTCCTGCATTCCCAAGCATTGCAATTTCAGAGCTTGAGGTGCGCAATGCCAACAACCGCAGAATCTCTTACGAGCCTACATCAAACGCAGGTTCAGTAAACAGTGGCGGCGCAATTGAAAACCTTTGCGACGGCACATACTCGACACACTTCCTGTCGACAACCTACATGGGTGCATGCCCCCAAGCATTCCACTACATCGAGCTTGAATTTGACTCACCCGTCAGCGAATTCCGTCTAAAATGGTACTCACGCGAGGGCAACAACATCGACTACATGCCCACACACGTAGGTCTTACACCCGGTACAGAATACTCACCCTTCCCCACACAGGGATTCAAGCTCGGCGAACAGGTAAAGAACCTTGAAGGCATTGGCGAAGGAGGTCTTTACGTAATCGAAGGACACGTACCCGCATACACCCACTCGTTCACCGGAACCACACGTTCATACCCCGGTGGTGGATTCTGGTACTCGCCTTACGGTGCTTGCGAAACTGCAAGTGCAGCATGTATAGTAGACCTTATTCCCACAGGTAAACCCAACACATACAACGTCTATTGGATGAACAACGGTCACTACCTTGCCAACATGGAAAAAAGCAACTGGACCTGCAACTGGACAGACATTGATGTCGATGCAGCACAGATTACATTTGCTCCCTGCGACACAGTTCCCGGCGACTTCATCATAACAATGCACGATACCCTCATCATAGGACACGAATCACTCGGACAGTTATCATTGATAGAGTTCAAACCCGAAATGATGGCAAGCAGCAAACCCCGCACATGGAATTTCTCTATCTACAAGGCAGATATGAACACAGAGGGTATAAAATTCATGTTGCAAGAGAAGATAGACGAAGCCGAAAGCTATATAAACTCCTGCGGCTACAACGAAATTGAAGATAATGGAGAATATGAGCAGATAACAGCTGCTGTAAGCAAGGGTAAGAGCATCATCGCAAAGAGCGAAACAACTGTCAAAGAGATTATAGACTGTCGCAACGAGATTACAAATGTAATGCCCGCATACGTTGCCCTTTCGGTATATACTTACGTAGACTCAGTACAGAATATTCTCGATGCATTCGACAGCGGCGAAATGAAGACCTCGGAAGGTCCCAACTGGGTAATAGGAACATTCCCCAAAATTGCAGTTTCTGAATTATTCTCAGCTGTAGAAGAGGCTGAAGAGAGCATCGAAAATGCGAAATTCCTCACTCAGGTTAATAACGCAATTGAGAATTTCAAGAAGGAGATTGATAAGTTCTGGGCCAGAGAAGTTAAAGGTTTCACTATACTCCCCGTACGCATGACTGCCGAGAATGGTCTTCCCGGAGAGTTGAACGACGAAACAGGAGTGACATGGGAATCGCCCATATTCTATTTGGATAAAGAGGTTAACTCATTCCGCTACACTGTATTCCACACAACACACGGAAATTATTACGGCGACTACGAACACTATTCATTGTCAGAATTTGAGGTGTACACACCTGACGGCAAAAAAATAGAACTTACCGAAGATTGCTTTCAGACAAATTCCGTATATGATCGACCTGGTTACGGCATCTCATGCTTGTGTGACAACAAATACAATTCTATATTCCTCAGCGCATGGAACGAAGGACAAGACCCGAACGGCTATGATGGTTCACAAGGTCACGCTTACATCGAAATCACACTTCCCAAGGCTGTAACAGCATTCTACATCAGACAATACAACAACAAGTTCAGTGGAGCCATAAAAGATACCCCCATCGACTTCATGATAGGACCGGCAGGAGTAGCTGTAACCCCCACTTCAATAGGTAAGGTCAGCGTTGAGGGCGACGAGGTGGTATCGGTAACATACTACAACCTTTCGGGAGAATCATCTGAGACACCGTTTGAAGGCACAATCAACATTGTCAAGAAGGTATATGCCAACGGCGTAATCAAAACAGAGAAACAGTTTGTAAAATAAGTTTCCAACTCATAGATTGGGGCGCACTTCCACAGAGGTGCGCCCCAATTGTGTATATTATTCTGTACAGAATTCACATTATATTAACACTCACGCAATTTATTATTGTCGGCAAATTTTCGTATTCTACTTTTTATTTTTACTTTTGCGCCACAAAAAGCAGAAAGGCCAAAAACCATGTATAAGAATTTAGTAATAGTAGAGTCCCCGGCAAAGGCAAAAACAATAGAAAAATTCTTGGGAAAAGAGTATAAAGTTATGTCCAGCTACGGACACATCTGCGACCTCAAGGAGAAAGAGTTCAGTATCAACACCGATACATTTGAACCCGAATACGAAATACCGGAGAAAAAGAGCAAAGTGGTAAACGACCTCAAAGCCGAGGTAAAGAAAGCCGAAATGGTGTGGTTGGCATCCGATGAAGACCGCGAAGGAGAAGCCATCAGCTGGCACCTGTACACAGTACTCGGTCTTAAGCCCGAAAACACCAAGCGCATCGTGTTCCACGAAATTACGAAAAACGCCATTCTGCGAGCAATAGCAACCCCGCGCGACATTGACACCAATCTTGTCTACGCCCAGCAGGCACGCCGCGTACTCGACCGCATAGTAGGATTTAAACTTTCACCCGTCCTCTGGCGTAAGGTGAAGCCCGCCCTTTCGGCAGGTCGCGTGCAGTCGGTTACAGTACGCCTGATTGTGGAGCGCGAACGCGAAATAAACAAATTCAACAGCGAATCGAGCTACCGCGTGACAGCGCAGTTCATTCCCACCGACCCGGCAGATGGCAACAGCGTCATCAGCGCCGAACTGTCTACACGTTTCAAGACTGCAGCCGAGGCTGAGGCATTCCTCAAATCGTGCCACAATGCCGAATTCACCATTGACGACGTGACCACCAAGCCCCAGAAGAAGAGCCCTGCGCCCCCCTTCACCACATCGACACTGCAACAGGAGGCATCGCGCAAACTGGGACTCTCGGTGATGCAGACTATGAGAATAGCACAAGGGCTATACGAATCGGGATACATCACATACATGCGTACCGACTCGGTGAACCTCTCATCGCTCTGTCTGAACTCATGCAAAAAGGTGATTACCGAGAGCATGGGCGAAAAATATCTGAAAACACGACAATACTCAACAAGTTCAAAAGGCGCACAGGAGGCTCACGAGGCCATCCGACCCACATACGTGGAGAACAGCACCATCGAAGGCACACAGACCGAGAAACGCCTCTACGAACTTATTTGGAAACGTACCATAGCCTCACAGATGGCAGACGCACAGGTTGAAAAGACCACCGTCAACATCAACATCAGCGGCCACAAGGAGAGTTTCGTGGCAACAGGCGAGGTAACCATTTTCGACGGATTCCTGCACGTTTACCGCGAATCGACCGACGACGAGACACTTGCCGAGGCTAAGAGCCTTCCCGCAGTACATGCCGGCGAAGAGCTGAAAGCGCAGGATATTACAGCTACCGAACGCTTCACACAGCATGCACCCCGCTACACCGAGGCAAGCCTTGTGCGCAAGCTCGAGGAGCTGGGCATCGGACGTCCTTCGACCTACGCCCCCACCATCAGCACCATACAGCAGCGTGGATACGTTGAGCGTGGCGACAAACCGGGCATAGAGCGCAAATATTGCCGTATGAGCCTTATGGGCGACGGCGGAGTAAGCATCTGCGAAGAGACCGAAAAGGTGGGTGCAGAAAAGTCGAAACTGATACCCACAGACATAGGAATAGTTGTCAACGATTTTCTGCTTGCCAACTTCCCCGAAATAATGGACTACAACTTCACTGCCAAGGTAGAGAAGGACTTCGACGCAATAGCCGAAGGCGAGAAGGAGTGGGCAGAACCCATCAGTGCTTTCTACAAAGGCTTTGAACCACAGATAGACAACATACTTAAGACCAAGAGCGAGTACAAGGTAGGAGAGCGCCTGCTCGGAACCGACCCGCAGAGCGGCAAACCCGTATCGGTGAAAATAGGACGCTTCGGCCCCATCGTGCAGATAGGAACATCGACAGACGAAGAGAAGCCCCGTTTCGCACAGATGAAGCCCGGACAGACTCTTGAGACAATAACCCTGGAAGAGGCTCTCGACCTCTTCGGACTGCCCCGCAACCTCGGCAACTTCGAGGAGCAGAGCGTAACCATAGGTGCAGGACGCTTCGGCCCCTACATCAAGCACAACAACATCTACGTTTCGATGCCCAAAGGCAACGACCCCATGACAATAACCTACGAAGAGGCAGTGGAACTTATTCTTGCCAAACGTCGTGCCGAGGCAGAGAGAGTAATAAAGAGTTTCGACGAGGAGGCCGACCTTCAGGTACTCAACGGACGTTTCGGTCCCTACATCGCATACAAAGGCAGCAACTACAAACTGCCCAAGAGCGTTGTTCCTGCCGAACTTACACTTGAGGCATGCCACGAGATAATCGAGCAACAGAAAAACAGTGAGGCAGCACCTGCCAAAGGACGCCGCAAATACACTAAAAAGAAATGACACGCATCATCCTCATAGGATTCATGGGATCGGGAAAGACAACCCTGGGACGCGCACTCGCAAAGTCCCTCGGCCTTGAATTCATCGACCTCGACAACTACATTGAACTACGCCGCTGCAAAAGCATAAACAGCATTTTTGCCGAAATGGGCGAAGAGGGATTCCGCACCATTGAGCGCAACCTGCTGCACGAGGTGTGCGAGTTCGAGAATGTGATAATTTCCGCAGGCGGAGGCACACCCTGCTTCTTCGACAACATCGACTACATGAACGCACAGGGAACAACCGTCTATCTGCAAGTGCCCGAAGAGCGCCTGCACGAAAGACTGAAAATTGCAAAGAGCAAACGTCCCCTGCTGAAGGAGAAGAACGACGAGGAGATAATGCAGTTCATCAAAGAGCAGCTGGAGCGACGCGACGTATTCTACAAAAAGGCGGCACACACATTCATCTCGGACCGCCTCGAGGACAAGGAGCAGATAAAGGAATCGGTGGAGCGCTTCCGCAAACAGTTCGATTTGTAGGCATCTATGCTGCAACAGGGCAGATAGGAAATAAGGTGCATTAAGGAATCTGAGGATGCACATATCTTGAACCATAAAAACAGAGATAAGATGAAAGAGAAAATAACCATCATAAAGGTAGGCGGAAAGATTGTTGAAGAGCGCGAGACACTGCTTCAACTGCTCGACCGCTTTGCAGCCATCGAAGGCAACAAGGTACTTATTCACGGCGGTGGCCGCTCGGCAACAAAAATTGCAGAGAAACTGGGCATCGAGAGCCGCATGATTGACGGACGTCGCGTCACCGACGAGGAGACGCTGAAGGTGGTGACAATGGTCTACGGCGGTCTTGTAAACAAGAACATCGTAGCAGGCTTGCAGGCACGCGGTGTAAACGCCCTGGGACTCACAGGTGCCGACTGCAACATCGTACATGCACACAAACGCCCCGTGAAAGAGATTGACTGGGGATTCGTAGGCGACGTAGACGAGGCTGACGGCAAAATGCTTGCAGCGCTCATTGGACAAGGCATTGTCCCCGTGGTTGCACCCCTGACACACGACGGTTGCGGCAATATGCTGAACATCAACGCCGACACTATGGCTGCTGAGACAGCAAAAGCCCTTGCGCCCTATTTCGACGTAACACTCACCTACTGTTTCGAACACCCCGGAGTGATGCGCGACCCCGAAGATGCCACCAGCCTTATCCCCGAAATAAGAACCGATGACTATCGTCGCCTTAAAGAAGAGGGAGTTGTCAGCGGAGGTATGATTCCCAAGATTGACAATGCCTTCAGCGCACTTGCAGGAGGAGTGACAAAGGTCATCATCACACGTGCCGATGCCATCGACGGCAAACAGGGCACACACATAATGCTGTAAATATTGCAAATGGTAAAAACCACTGAACATCATCCGCTATACGGAGATATACAGATAACCATAAACCCACGGGCGCGGCGAATAACACTCCGCGCCCGTGACGGCTTTATATGCATTACAATGCCGCCATACACACCTCGCAAGGTCATTGACGATGCTCTTGCACAGCATGGCAGCAGACTGCTCGCAGAATGTCGCACACAGCAGCCGGACATCATAGATGGTGATTATAAATTCGTGAGCGACAATTTCTGTTTCTCGCTTGAGGCAAGCGCTACCGGAAAGCCATTTCTTCGTTTCGATGGGAAGAGCGCTACCCTGCACTACCCCACAGGAACCGACCTCACAAGCCCCACCACACAGGAGTGGCTGCGTCGTGTGCGGGTGACTGCATTGCGCCGCGTGGCTGCAGGCTACCTGCCACAGCGTTTGAAAGAGTTTGCAACCAGGCATGGGTTCACTTATAGCAGGGTGACGCTGCGCGACAGCCACAGCCGCTGGGGCAGCTGCAGCAACCGTGGCAGCATTAGTCTGAGTATTTACCTGCAATTGTTGCCTCCGCATCTTTCCGATTATGTATTGTTGCATGAGTTGTGTCACACGGTAGAAATGAACCATGGAGAGCGTTTTTGGGTGCTGATGGATAGTGTTACCGATTGCTCCGCAAAAGAGCTGAGAGAGGCTCTCAGAGGCTTTAAAACGGATTTTTAGGCTGAGTTGCTTAGGAGTTATTATTTTGACTGGGGCATAGACGAGATTCGATATATTTTAACGTGAGTTCGAAATAAGATTCTTCCACTACTCTGCCGATTGAGGAATCCATTATCCATAATATGATGCTTACTTTTGTATTCTCCGGTAGTTTTTATCCTTAATTTTTGGTTGCAATCATTTGGGACAGTACTATCTGTTCCCTTCTTTTGCCGGGCAAAAGAAGCAAAAGCCCCGGCACACGGGACGCATCAGGCGGCTCTGCCTTTGTTCAGAAGTTGCCTTTACGGCAACATTCTTCAGTCGGTGGCGAGCCTTATCGCTCGAGTCTTTTCGTCAGTTTTTCGGGTGCTGCGGAACTCGTTCAGTTATCCGCACTTTATGTGCGTATAACTAACACTCAGACAGTCATTGCCTTTGGCGAGCTTTGGCTGCACTCGCTTTGTAACTTGCAAGTAAACTTGCGTTACGCTCGTTTGCACAAACCTTCGCACTTAATCCGAAAAACAG
>JAEIGA010007819.1_pt1 | contig 16223 bp, 16 predicted proteins | sample 9270691 | NCBI WGS metagenome assembly JAEIGA01 (sample SAMN17057246, study PRJNA624740) | gut metagenome | biome: biome; isolation source: fecal sample | host: Bos grunniens | place: China: Xizang | collected 2019
ATAAAGACGAACGCGTTGTGTCCGGCAATTTTACTTTTAGATACAGACTTCCTGGAATGTATGAGGGCAAGGTCTTAGAAGCCGAACACGGAAATTTCGATATGTTCATATTTAACCAGTAATTCCTATGAGAAGACTATTGAATATAGCACAATGTATCATTGCCGTGTCACTTTTTGTTTCGGCTTGCGAAAGAGTTGATTATTTTAAAGAAACCAATTCGGCAAAAAATGTCTTTGCCTTCTCTGTTGGTGGGAATACCGTTCATAATCCAAGTAGCAAGAATCATCTGGGGCAGCCTGTTTGGGCAGAACTTACTGAGGATAATACTCTGGTGATCTATTCCGCATTGGAACCGTTGCCGTATTTGAGCGCCACCATACAAGTTCAGGCTTCCGAATTGGAGGTGGGAAACCCGATAGAAAATTTCACTTTGCAGTTAAGATATGAGTTTGTCGATGTGGTTGATGCTGCTTATATGGCAACCGCCACTGTGCTTGATAAGGCGTTGACAATCAGAATGCTGGATTTGGAAAAGGGCGTTGTGTCCGGAAATCTGGAATTTACATATAAGATGCAGTTTCTGACAAGAGATCAGGTGTATGAAGTAGAGCAAGGAAACTTTGATATAAGCTTGAATCAGGTGCAATAGCCTTAAAATCGTGGCAGATTCCTAATTGTTAGCATTTGGAATCTGCCACATTTGTTTGTTTTAGAAGGATGTGCAAAAATCGCGTTTTATCGTATGAAATTGGTCATGACAGGTTTCTCCTTGACAGGGTCTGGGACTCCTGCTGCGCGTCCTGCTTCGATGCATCTGAGGAGCCATGCCATGTTGCGGCCGAGCTCGCGCATCACCTGCATTCCCTCCTCGTCCTGGAGCACTTCCTCCGCTCTGGTACCATGTACCATGTTCCAGTATTTCGACGAAACGACAGGCATTGATGAGAGGGTGAAGTATTTGTTGATCTGGTCGAAGGCTGCTGTAGATCCACCTCGGCGACAACTTACGATGCCCGCTGCCGGTTTGTAGCGGAAGATCTTGCCCTTGCCGTAGAATACCCTGTCCATGAACGAGGTGAGGGTTCCTGAAAGAGCGGCATAATGCACTGGGCTGCCGAAGATGAATCCGTCTGCCTGCTCAGCCTTGTCAAGGAATTCGTTGACCACATCATTTATCACGCAACGTGCGGTTGGCTTCTCGCCGTCAGGACCTCTTCTGCAGCATCCGTTGCATCCGAGACATCCTGAAACTGGCTGAGTTCCTAGCCATATGAGTTCGGTCTCGACTCCTGCTGCGATGAGTTCCTTCTCCACTTCCTTGAGTGCCGTATATGTGCATCCCTCCTTGTGAGGGCTTCCGTTTACCAATATTACTTTCATGTCCTTCCTTTTTTTAGTTTCTGCAAAGATATAACATATAAAGAAATTTCCTAATTTTGTATTTCATGTGGGGCTGTTCCCGCGGAAATCGTAATCAGATGAATCTAAAGAAAATCCTATGCGCGACCATCGCGCTGCTTATGCAGATGGCTTCAATGTCCGCTATGGACCTGCTTCCGGCAGAGACCAGCTCATGCCGCTCTTCCGAGATGAGAGACAGGGGCTATGTGGTTGTGACAGACCATTTCGTTTCGGACGGAACACAGGATGTCAGCGATGAAATACAGAAAGTCATTGACGCCAATCCTCGGCGCACGATCTTCTTTCCTGACGGTATATATCTGATTTCCAAGCCCATAATGACTCCGGCAGACCCGCATAAGAGCGTCGCGCTGGAGCTCTCGAATTATGCAGTGATCAAGGCCGCTGAGGGCTGGAACCATGATGAAGCCATGGTGAGACTGGGCGGTAAGGACCCGTACAACAGTATCACCATCCCCGGCAGCAATTATTATCTTGAAGGGGGAGTGATTGACGGAAGCGGTGTCGCGAAGGGCGTATCCATCGACAGCGGAAGGGAAACGAAGGTATGCGGCACATCGATCAAGAATGTGACTCTTGGCATCCATATCAAGCACGGAGCCAATTCAGGTTCTTCCGATGCAGACATATCCGGAGTCAACATAACCGGAAACATGAAGCCAGATTGCGTGGGTGTGCTGGTGGAGGGTTACGACAACACCTTTACAGACATGAGGATAGGCGGAGTGCATATAGGTTTCATACTCCGTTCGCAGGCGAATATGCTCAGAAACATCCATCCTCTATACTATAGTCCTGATACAGAGTATCATAGCGGTTGCGGTTTCCTCGACGAGGCCGGCAACAACTGGTATGACTTCTGCTACAGCGACCAGTTCGCCACTGCGTTCGAGATAAAGGGCGGGCGCAGGAGCATGTACCAGAACTGCTTTGCCTTCTGGTATCGCGCTTCGGGAGAAAAACATGTATTCTTCCGTTCTGAAGGAAAGTTCAATTCGAATGTGCAGAACGCTAATGTAGGCTTCAACAGCAACAACAGGGTCAAGGAAAACAAGGTCCTGGAGTCGTCTGAGGAAGGGGGTTCGGGAATCTTCCAGAACCTGTTTATAAATGACATTCAGATCCTTACGGATAATTCACACGAGCAATATATAAAATAGATATGAACAATAAGATAGTAAAGGCTGTAACAGCCGTCGTATTCCTCGGATTTGCAGTAGTGCTTGTCCTGATGATGCTTCAGGCCATCAAGGACGGGATAGTGACATCCGGTCAGAAAGGATTCTTCGCACTCTACATAGTGCTCTTCCTCTATGCCGTCTTGAGGGTTTTCGTCCTTGTAAGAGACATAATCCGCAAATAGATTGGAGGAACTCTTCAGATATAACTACAGGCCCTTGTGCCTCTATGCACTGCATTATCTCGGCGATTCAGACATGGCCGAAGATGTGGTGCAGGAGTGCTTTGCGACCTTGTGGGAGAAGCTGGAGGCCGGGCTGGCAGTAGCCAACCGACGTGCATATCTTTACATGACCGTACGCAACCGCTGCCTGGACCAGTTGCGCAGAAAAGGCATGCAGACGGAGTCGCTCAAGCCTTATGATACATATGGTATCATAGACGACGATGACGCGCAGGAACGTTCGCAGATAGAGGCAAGGCTCTGGACAGCAATTGATTCGCTTCCGGAAAAATGCCGCGAGGTCTTTCTGATGAGCAAGAGGGACGGACTTAAGTACGAGGAGATAGCCACCGAGCTTGGAATCTCCGAAAATACCGTCCGCAACCAGATCAGCAAGGCCCTCAAGGTGCTGAAGGACGGTGCTATAAAGATATTCATGTTCTTTTTCGGATAAATTTTCAAATAACAGATAGTACTTTTTTAAATGCAGTCCGTCTTAATGGCGGATAAAGACAAAAGCTTTTTATGTCACATTATGAGGACAGACATCTGGACTTCGTCCTCCAGCATTGGCAGGAAGGGAAGTTCGATACGCAGAAGGCGATAGAGCGTTTCAACGCGACGTATCGCCGGAAGCAGCAGAAACCGCGTCTGAGGTGGTTCCATGCTGTTTCGGCTGTTGCTGCTGCCGCTGTTCTCGTGATAGGACTTTTCGCCCTTCGTCAGCAGACGGGATGGACGGAACTTGAGGCTGGCAGGACGGCGCAGTCATGGACGCTTCCGGACGGAACGCAGGTGACGCTGGCTCCCGGATCCATGCTCAGCTACAAGCTGAAAGGCTCGCGCGATGTGAAGATGGAAGGAAAGGTTTTCTTCGATGTCGCACGCGATGAGTCAAGGCCGTTCGAAATCAAGGCGGATGGTGCATTCGTCAGGGTTCTCGGTACGGAGTTCCAGGTGGACGACCGCGCAGCCGGCAGGGACGGAAAGAAAAAGGTCGAAGTCTATGTCCAGAGCGGAAAGGTGCTTTTCGCGAAGTCTGAACGTGCCGAAGGTGTGGTTCTGACCGCAGGAATGAGCGCCGCTCTGAAGGAGGGAGAGAAGATGCCTGAGCAGGATGCAATCGCGGATGTGAATGCAATCGCCTGGAACAGAGGATCGTTCATCTTCGATCAGACTCCTCTCAAGCAGGTTCTTGACGAGCTTTCCGCTTATTACGGCGTTTCGTTCGCAGCTACGGATCTGGACAGAAAGCTCAGCGGCGAGTTCATGACTGACGATCTCGACCTGATACTGGAGCTGATAGAATCGGCCCTTGACGTGACCATAATAAAGAAGCAATAACTTAACGACACGAAGTACTATCTGATGAAACAGACCCTATTGTTAATTACGCTGCTGCTGAGCCTGTGTCTTCCCCATACGCAGGCCCATGCGCGGCAGACAACGCTCAAGGAACAGATGATGTGGATTCATGAGCGTTTCGAAATCAATTTCATTTACGATTCGGCCATAGACCTGAATGTCGCCTACAATGGTACGCCCATGTCGAAGGTGGCGACGTCAGTATCTTCCGAGACGGCTGAGGCCTTGCTCAGGAAATGCCTGGATACCCTTTTCCGTGATACGGGAATAAGCTGGGAAATCAACAGGAAATATGTGGTGCTTACCGAGGGACGCAAGAAGCCTAAGGAATATACCATAATGATTGAGCAGCAGCATGATACGATATCCGAATCAAGAATCACGGCCCTGCTGGACAGAAAAAGGAACGCAACTCAGACTGGTCTTAAGAAGCTCGACGGTCGTCATTTCAAGGGAAGCGCGGCGCCGCTGGCCCAGCCAGACCTGATCAAGAGCCTGCAGCAGCTGACGGGAGTGGCGGCGGGAACAGAGATGCTTTCCGGATTGCATGTCCATGGCGGTACGGGTCACGACAATCTCTTTCTGCTCGACGGAGTGCCGCTCTATCAGGTCAGTCATCTTGCCGGCCTTTTCTCGGCTTTCAATACGGAAGTGCTTGATCATGTGGACTTTTACAAGAGCGGTTTCCCCTCCCGTTACGGGGGAAAGCTTTCCTCTGTCGTGGATGTGACCACGCGCGAAGGCAATATGCATGAATATCATGGTATGTTCTCGGTAGGCCTCCTCAACGGTACTGTGCAGTTCGAGGGCCCCATCGTTCCGGGAAAGACATCTTTCAATGTGGGCATGCGACGAAGCTGGCTTGATGTGCTCAGCGTCCCGACACTGGCCATACTCAACAGAAGGGTTTTCGAACCAAGGCAGCACGTTGACGGAAGATATGCCCTGACTGACCTTAATGCATCTGTGACACATCTCTTTTCGAAAGACAATCAGTTGTCTCTGAATATCTATGTGGGCAGGGATTTCCTCGATGTGGGCATAGACAAGCCGACAGTCGAGTATTGGGAGGGAGAGAGATTCCTCGGAAGCAACGGTTTCGGCTTTGGCATGTCCTGGGGCAATGTTCTTGCGTCGCTGAACTGGAAATACAGGATATCTGACGAGCTTCATACTGACGTAATAGGGTATTTTACCCGTTCCTCGACTGGCCTCGCATATGAGGAGCATCAGTGGGAATTTGATTCCAGAACCGTATCGGAGCGTACTGCTGACGAGTGCAGTGAATCTGTCCTTAACGATATAGGTGCGAAGGCTGACTTTCACTGGATCCCTTCGGGGAATCACCATGTCAGGTTCGGCGCAGATGCGAAGATCCATCTCTTTGAGCCCTCAAGAAGGCTTTCATACATTCATACGACTGAAGGCAGCAGCAATGTGCTGGCCGAGGATGCGGCCCGGAATCCCCAGTCGGGAGCGGATATTGCCTTATACGCTGAAGATGAGATGTCCTTCGGTTCATGGTTCAAGGCAAACATGGGCTTGAGATATTCGATGCTCGGTACTAAGGACAGGACCTGGCATGCGCTCGAGCCACGCGTGGCCTTGCGTTTCCAATGCGGTCCCATGGCGGCGCTGAAGCTGTCATATACGGAGATGAATCAGTCAGTCCATCAGGTGTGCCCGGCGTACATCGATATTCCTATGTACATGTGGATGCCTTCTTCTGCCGAAGCGGCGCCGCTTCATTCGCGTCAGCTTGCAGCGGATCTCTCCTTCGATCTCCCGCATGGCCTTTTCCTCAATATGTCAGGCTATTACAAGACCATGGACAATATCATGGAGTATATGGGAATGAATATGTTTTCAGCACCGATAGATAACTGGGAGGAGGCTTTTACGATGGGAAAGGGAAAGTCCTACGGTATGGAGACGGAACTGTCATGGAGGGCTGAGGATACAGAGATATCTGCCTCATATACGCTCTCATGGAACAAGAGGCTCTTCGAGGAATTCTGGCATGACTGGTATCTTGACAGGAATGACAACAGACATAAGCTTACGCTTACTGCTTCCCATAACTTCTCGAAGCGTTTCGACGCTTATGCAAGCTGGAACTACCATACCGGCAACAGGATGACTATCGAAAGTCATGGTTTCCACTACAAGGATGACAGCCTCGATATGTTCTACGATTCTCCCAACAATTACAAGTTTCCGGATTATCACAGGCTGGATCTGGGTGTGAATTTCCGCAAGACTACAAAGCGTGGAAATGAAAGCATATGGACCATAAGCGTTTATAATGCATATAACAGGAGAAATCCTATTTACGGGGAGATGGGCCGTGAGTATGAAAAAGGAGAGGATGGAAATTATTATGATACCGGAAGATATGAGATCACCCATGTAAGCCTGATCCCTTTGCTTCCGATGTTCAGTTATACTTTAAGATTCTAAGAATATGAATATATATAGATTGATATTGCTCTCTATGGTCCTGTTTCTGGCGGGGTGTGAGTATGAGTTGCCGGTGAAGGGTCTGGATCCTTCGCCTAAGATATATCTGTATTCCGTGCCTCAGCCGGGAGAGCCGCTGGAGGTGTATGCGGCTGTCGCCATTCCGCATCAGAAGGGTTATAATGATTTTGACCCGGGCAAGGTGCATGTCGAGGTGACTGTCAACGGCAAGGAGGTGGAACTGTCTGTGGATGAGTCGTATGAGCCTGAATACCCATCGATGGAAAGATATGTGTCGGATGTAGAGCTTAAGGCGGGGGACGTGGTTGAAGTTGCGGCTGTGGCGGAGAATGCAGACCCCGTGACTTCGAGGACTACGGTTCCGGAAGTGATGGATACATATGCTGTGACGACGCAAAAGACTTCTACCGACAAGGGATATCCTTCTTCTTCGACAGGGGATGTGCGCAGCTGCCGCAGTTTCGTGGTGGATGTTCCAAGCTCGGGTAAGGACGGATATTACGGTCTCAGGGTCAGATGTACGGAAATAGATATGGAAGAGCCCGAGAATACTACATCCGAGTACCTCGACCCTCTGGTGTGGGATACTGAATATTTCATTTCATCGAGGGAGTATGACATGTGGGTGGAATATGATGAAGGATATCTGCAGGTATATAAGGTAAAGTCGGGTAATGAAGGAAAGCTCGAGATCCAGGTAAAATATGATTATGTCGACAGCCACAGGAAAATATTCTATACTGTGGAAATCTTCCGTCTTTCTCCGGAGTTCTGGCGATACTGCAGGGCTGCGTTTACCGATTATGCAAGAGTTGAGATAATGGATCTGTTCATGTATCCTTCGAAATTATATACGGATATAGATGGCGGTCTTGGCCTCTTGGGTGCGGTGAACAGAGTGGAAGTGGAAATTGAAGGATTTTAGGAAATCATGAAAAGATATATGATGATATTGGTGGCCATGCTCTTTGGCCTGGCCTCGTGCGAAGAAAAACCTTGGCTGGAAGATGTGGAAAAGAAGCTGGCTGACGAAATAAGAGGAGTATATGAAATAACCTCAATGACCTGGCTGGGCGATCCTGTGGACCTTGACGGAGATGGAAAGGCAAGTACGGATGTGCTGGATGAATTGATGCGTCTTCCGAACCTGAAGGATATTGATATCCCGCCCTCAGAGGTGCAGTTTGAGTGGACTGATTATTGGCCTGCCAAGCGGCATCTCATCCGCGCCTGGCTGCCCCTGCAGTGGCTGCAAAGGAACAGAGCTGATGATGATTATGACTTGGATGCCTTGAAAGGCAAGCCGTACTCCTTTGAAGGAGCCTATACCGTATCGGTTGACGGCGGCATCGAATTCCTGACTCATTTTCATGCATATGCCAACCGCGAAGAATGGAGATTTCCGGATATCTATGAAACCGGCATCAGTGCCTTCTGGACTCAGACGGGCTACGGCCAGCTGCAACTGAAGGTGCATTATGCCTTCCACGACCACATCAGCGATCAGATGGTGAAGAATGAGGTCATAGTGGAATTCAGGAGGATACAATACCGCTAGCAGCCTTTCCTTTCATAGTAGTCGGCGGGTATTTGGATAAAATCCTTATATTTGTAGGGTAACATATACGACTTGCTATGAAAAAATCATTGATGGCTTTAATCCTGGCAGCTATTCTGGCTGCAGCTGCTCCTGCCTACGCGCAGAAGGGATATGTACCGGCGAAGGAAAACCTCGAGGCCCGCGAAGCTTTCGAGGACATGCGTTTCGGAATTTTCATCCACTGGGGCATCTACAGCATGTACGCCCAGGGCGAATGGTATATGAACGACGGCAAGCTTGACGCAAAGGAGTATGCCAAGGCCGCAGGCGGCTTCTATCCGTCGCGTTTTGATGCCCGCGAATGGGTCAAGGCCATAAAGGCGGCCGGAGCGAAGTACATTACCTTCACTTCGCGTCATCACGACGGTTTCTCCATGTTCGATACTGCGGCATCGGATTATGACATCATGGATGCCACTCCTTTCAGGAGGGATATCATTGCTGAGCTTGCCCAGGCCTGCCACGAGGAGGGGATAGCCCTGCATTTCTACTACTCGCTTCTGGACTGGACCCGCGAGGATTATCCACAGGGCAATACGGGCCGTCATTCCGGCAGAAAGGGCGATGCCCAGGACTATGAGGGCTACCGCTCATTCATGAAGCAGCAGCTGAGCGAACTTCTGACCAAATACGGAAAGATCGGCGCCATATGGTTCGACGGTCATTGGGACCACAACGGTGCGCAGGTGCCTTTCGACTGGAGGTATGACGATCTGTATCCGCATATCCATGGCATAGACCCTGCCTGCCTCATAGGCAACAACCACCATATCGAACCGTTTGAAGGTGAGGACTTCCAGATGTTCGAAAGAGACCTTCCGGGCGAGAATAACAACGGCTGGGCCGACAATCAGACCATAAGCTCGCTTCCGCTCGAAATGTGTCAGACCATGAACGGAATGTGGGGCTACAAGGTAGCGGATCAGAACTACAAATCCGTACCGGATCTCGTAAGGCTCATTGTCAGGGCGGCGTCAAAGGGCTCGAATCTTCTTCTGAACATAGGACCTCAGCCCGACGGTTGTCTTCCGGCCCTTTCGCTCGAGCGTCTCGCAGGAATAGGTAAATGGATGTCGGTGAACGGAGAGTCGGTTTATGGTACCTCGGCATCGGGGCTTCCGGAGCCGGAGTGGGGAGCTGTAACACGCAAGGACAACGTCCTCTATCTGCATGTTTTCCAAGGTGTTGATGCTGGAGTCGGACTTGACCTTTCCAATCTTCCGGGACTTTCAAAGAAAGCAAAAATACGCGCCGTGACCTCTCTCAAGGACGGCGCGCAGATGGAATATACCTTCAAGGACGGTCGTCTCATGGTCGCAGTTCCTTTCTCGGAGCAGGACATAGACTTCGTCGTCAAGGTTGTTCTGAAGTAGTATACGTAAATTATTTTGTAAGCAGCTTCTTTACGAGGGTCGAGATCATTCGGCCTTCGGCGAGGCCGGCCAGGCGCTTGGTTGCGACTCCCATGACCTTGCCCATGTCTGACGGCTGGCTGGCGCCGACTTCTGCAATGATCTTGCTGAGCTCTGCCTCGACTTCAGCTTCGCTGAGCTGCTTCGGAAGATAGACCTCCATGCAAGCTGCTTCTGCGAGTTCGTTCTCTGCGAGTTCCGGGCGACCTGCGTCTGTGTACTGCTGTGCGCTTTCCTTGCGCTGCTTCACGAGCTTCTGTATGATCTTTACTATGGCGGCGTTGTCAACTTCGCCGTTCGCTCCTTCTGCGGTCTTGGCGAGTGTGATGGCAGCCTTGATGGCTCTGAGTGATGCGAGCCTTACTGTCTCCTTTGCTTTCATGGCCGCTACCATGTCGGCCTGTATCTGTTTTTCCATGTTTTATTTGGTTTTAGATTCCTCAACTTCGTTCGGAATGACATTTTTCGTTCGGAATGACATTTTTCGTTTGGAATGACATTTTCGTTCGGAATGACATTATCTGTATTTTTCGTATTCCGGCATTGCGATGCCTGAGATGAAATCCTTGAATTTCTTGTCATCCTTAGGGCAGATCACGAGTGCATCCTCTGTGTCAACTACCATGTAGTTCTCGAGACCCTTTATCGCTATGAGCTTGGTCTTGTTAGGCGATATCACGAGCGTGTCGCGGGTGTTTTCCGTCAATGTCCTTTCGGTGTTGAAGGCATTTCCGTTCACATCCTTGCCCGGGATGTAGTTGTACAGCGATTCCCATGTTCCGAAGTCGCTCCAGCCGAACTTCACCGGACAGATCCATGCCCTCGATGTCTTTTCCATCACTCCGTAGTCTATGGAGATGTTGGCGCTGTCTGTGAAAGCCCTTGCCACGAATTCGGTCTCCACAGGCGTTCCCAGGGCCATTTCCCATCCTTTGAAAAGTCCTGTGACTTCGGGCAGGTACTTCTCCATTTCCTCCCTGATGGTCTTGGCCTTCCAGATGAAGATTCCGGAGTTCCAGAAAAATTCTCCTGTATTGATGAATATCTGGGCGAGATCCTTGTCCGGCTTTTCGGTAAAGGTCTTGACCGGAAGCGGATTCTCGCTCCTGTATGCCTCGCGGCCTCCGACTGCCTGGATGTAACCGTAGTTGGTGTCCGGTCTTGTAGGTACGACTCCCAGAGTCATCAGCACCTCGTTGTCCTTGACATAGCCGAACACTCGGCTTATGGTCTCGACGAAAAGATCGTCATTGTCTATGAGGTGGTCGGACGGCGTCACGATGACCAGCGCCTCGGGATCCCTTTTCAGAAGTGTATATGTTGCATATGCGATACATGGCGCGGTATTGCGGCTGTATGGCTCCAGAAGCAGGTTGTTTTCGCCGAGTTCCGGAATCTGCTCACGTACCAGCTCACTGTATTTTGCGGAAGTGACTATCAGGATGTTTTCCTTCGGAACTATCCTGCTGAATCTTTCGAAAGTGTGACGTACGAATGTCTTGCCTGTGTCGGCAACATCCAGAAACTGCTTAGGCTTTGCATTTCTGCTCAGAGGCCAGAACCTCGTGCCGGAACCTCCGGCCATTATTACGCAGTAGCAATGATTTATGTTCATTATCAAGTGTTTAGTGTGGTTTCTAAAGGTATATCGGTATGTAGGCCTGCTCAAAAAGTTCGATATCTGCTTCATCTCCCCGGAAGGTTACGGCGACTATATCGAACATGCTTTCCAGACATGTGTACGGAAGTCCCTTACGTGTCCGCAGGTAGGCTTGTGCGGCCTTGGCTATGCGTCTCTGCTTCATGATGTCCACATTGTCCTGTGGCGGGGCCTGAATGCTGTGCCTGCGGGTCTTGACTTCTACAAAATGTATTCCAACCGCATCGGCGGAAATTATGTCTATTTCAAGATGTCCGTGCCTCCAGTTCCGTTCCAGAACCAGATGTCCCCGGGCTTCCAGCATGCGGCAGGCAAGATCTTCCCCCTGCTGTCCTAATGTACGTCTGCTATCCTTTCCACCTTCCATACTCCCTCTTCCTTCTTCACTGTGGCTGTCTTGTTCTTTTTCATGCCCATCGCGGCATCGATGCTGTAATGCACCACCCTCCGGTCGCCTTCCTTCTCAACGTCGCTGAACTCGATGGCGGCAGCCGAAAGCATGCCGGCCGCAATGCGTGCAACCGTGCTGTCCTCCTGCATCATCCTCTCCCATTCCGCGCGGTTCATTTCGAGATATGTGCTCATGGTGACGGTGTCGCAGAGACCGCAGGCCGCATCGAAATCGCCGGTCGCAACCGCGACGTAGAAGGCGGCAACCGTCTCTTCCGGACCCAGTATCTGCTCCTTCCCCTCCTTCGGCCCGCATCCGGACGCCGCAAGCATCAGCGCTCCCGCCGCAATCCCGCAGACATATTTCAATATATTCCTCATATCATTTACTGTCAATTCTCTTTCATTTCCCGGAACGGTCCCGTACCGGAAAGTCATCAGTCAAAGTCAACGACAGTGACTCCTGTACCGCCGAACTGTATATGCTCATCCCTGACATGAGCCACTCCCGGCGTACTCCTCAGGAACTTCTGTATCTCATCGCGAAGCACTCCCGTGCCCTTGCCATGAATGATGCGCACATTGGAAATATTCAGCATGATGGCATCATCCACATACCTCATCACCTTCTCTATAGCATCGTTGAGCCTCTCTCCGCGCACATCGAGCTCAGTGCTGAAGTTCAGCTTGCGCTCCGATATCGAAGAGTCCACCCGGACTGCAGAAACCGGCTTTGCAGCCTCCTTGACGGCACTTTTATACTCATTCGAAGTAATGCGCTCCACCTTGTCCAGAGGCATCTTGCTGGTAATGTTTCCGATCACGACAACTATCGCCTTGGCCGAAACCTTCGCTACCTCGCCTACCATGCCGTTCTCCTTGACGCGAACTTTCTCACCGACCTTCAGCGGAGCCGACTTGAATGCTGCTATCCTCTCCTGCTCGGCCTGCAGCTCCATCTGCTCCTTCTGCTCCCTCTCATCCGCACGCTTTGCCTTGCGCAGCCTCTGACGCTCCTTGCGCTCATCCAGCTGCCTGATCTTCTTTTCTATATAATCATCTTTAGCCTTCTGCTCCTGCTCCTTGCGGGCGGTGAGAGCTCCGAGGAAGCCCTGCAGCTCCTTGCGCGCCTCCTGAGTCGTCTCCTTCTCGGCCTGGGACTCCTTGATGGTCTTGATAGTGCTCTCGACCTGCCTGTTCGCGCCCTTGATTATATCCTCTGCCTCCTTCTTGGCCTGGTCGAGTATCTCCTTCTTGAGCTTCTTGATGTCCTTGAGCTCCTTCTGGTACTTGTCCGTGATGTTTTCCAGCGTCCTGTCTGTGTTCTTGATACGCTCGAGCTTCTCGTCGAGGGCCTTGCGGTTGCGCGCGATCTTGCGCAGGTTGCGCTCTATGCCGACGAACTCCTCGCCCGCACGTCCTTCCGCGTCCTTGACGATGTTCTCCGGCAATCCCATCTTGCGGGCCAGCTCGAAGGCGAAGGAATTGCCCGGCAGACCCATCTCAAGCTTGAACATAGGTGCTATGTTCTTGACATCGAACATCATGGCTCCGTTCATCACACCTGTATCCGCTGATGCGTAGAGCTTCAGGTTCGTATAGTGTGTGGTAATGATTCCATATACGCCGCGCTTGTCCAGTTCGCTGAGAATAGCCTCGGCTATCGCACCTCCGGCAGCCGGTTCCGTACCGCTTCCGAACTCATCTATGAGCACGAGAGTCTTTTCGTCCGCCTTCGCGAGCATATCCTTCATGTTGGCCAGGAAGGAACTGTATGTACTGAGGTCATTGTCTATGGACTGGTCGTCTCCTATGTCCACCATGATGCGGTCGAAGACGAGCATCTCCGAGGTCTCGGAGGTCGGTATCAGCATACCCCATTGGAACATATACTGGAGCAGGCCTACTGTCTTGAGACATACGGACTTACCTCCGGCGTTCGGACCTGAGATGAGCAGGATGTGCTTCTGAGGAGTCAGGGTCGCTGTGAGCGGAACTATCTCCTTCTTTTCCTTCTTCAGGGTGCGCTCAAGCAGAGGATGACGTGCCTTGCGCAGGTTCATTTCCCCGTTGTCGGCGATCACCGGCATTCCGGCGATGAAGTCCAGGGCTATCTGGGCCTTGGCCATGATGAAGTCTATCTCACCGAGATAGCGGGCAGCATCCAGCAGGTCCGGTATGTATGGTCTCAGGAACTCCGTGAATTCCAGCAGAATGCGCAGGATCTCGCGCTGCTCGGCGAACCTGAGCTCCTTGATCTGGTTGTCCAGCTCCACAACTTCAGCCGGCTCGATGAAGGCCGTCTTTCCTGTCGCGGACTCGTCGTATATGAATCCGGCTATGCGCTTCTTGTTGGCTGCGCTGACCGGAATGAGCATCTTTCCGTCGCGTACCGATACGCCTGCGTCGCTGTCGACGATGCCTTCCTCCTGCGCTTTCTTGAGGATGGCGCTCATGCGACGGGAAATAGTGCCCTCCTTCTCGCGTAGAGACTTGCGGATATCGTAGAGAATGTCAGAAGCCGTGTCCTTGACGTCGCCGTAGCGGTCAAGGATGCCTTCTATGCGCCTCTGTACCTCAGGGAAGCCCATGATAGGCGCTGCCATGCGCTTGAGGTTGGGATACACTCCGTCCTTGACCTCCTCGAAGAAGGAAGTGACTTTGCGGAGGGTGTCCAGCATGGTCCTGAGCTTGCGGAGCGAAAGCAGGTCTATTGCCGCCGAACTTCTCTCCAAGGGTTTGAGAAAGTCTATGCAGTCGATGAAGCCCCCTGACGGGAAGCTGTCCTCGAACATCATTATGAGCCTCATCTCGTCGGTGAGAAGAAGTCTCTTGCGTATCTTTCCGGGGTTGTTGGAGAAGGTTTCAGTCGCTGTCCTCTCCGCGGCATATGCCGTAGAGCATCTGTCGGAAATGATCCTTCTGATGCGGTCAAATCCGAGCTTCTGCTCCAGTCTTGAATCTATTGTATGTATCTTTCCTTCCAAATCCTTTTCTCCTGGTACTAGCTGCCCAACGCTTCGTTCAGCAGCAGCTTAAGTTCATTTATATTCTGTATGGGGGTGACCTTTCCACCCTTTACGAATGAAATCCTTCCTGTTTCCTCAGAGACTATAACTGCGTCAGCATCAGTGTCTTCGGTGATTCCTATAGCGGCCTTGTGCCTCATGCCGTAGCTTGCCGGGATGTTGGTCCTTTCTGTAATCGGCAGTGTGCAGCGGGCCGCAACAATCCTGTCGCCGGCAATCACGAGAGCTCCGTCGTGAAGAGGGGAGTTCTTGAAGAAGAGGTTCATGATCAGGCGGCGGTGTATGGCAGCATCTATGAGGTCTCCGGTGCCTATGACGTCTTCGAGGGGACTGTTGTGGGCTATGACGATCAGGGCTCCGGTCTTGTCCTCGGACATTCTGCGGCAGGCCTCAGTGATCTCGTTTGAAGCCTCGCTGCCGGAAGTCTTGTTCTTCTTTCCTCCGAACAGTTTCTCGAATATCTTCTGTCCTTTCGCACTGCGCATCCAGCGGTTTCCTATCCTTATGAGGAATTTTCGTATTTCCGGCTGGAAGATCACGATCAGTGCTATCACACCGACGTCAAGCACGGTCTCCATCAGTGCGTTCATCAGTCTCATGTTGAAGGCCGAAACCAGCACTCGGATGACGTAAAGGGAGATGATAGCGACGAAGATGCTCATCGCGGACGTACCCTTTATCCACCTGAAAGCCACGTAGATAATGAGGGCAAGCAGGAGGATGTCAAGTATGTCTGTCAGGGACAGCTGAAGGAAGCCGAAGATTTCAAGTAACATAGCCATACATTAAAACGTGCAAAGATACATATAAATATGGGAAAACCGATGTATAAAAAAGATGGGAGCAAAATCTGCCCCCATCTTTTTTATCGTGTGATGCTGTAGGATCCCGCTGTGTACTCCTTGGATTCTGTTTCGCCAGGGAGTGTCACCTCCGCTGTGGCACCTTCAGGAACGGTGAAATCCCATATCCATTTGTCGCCTTCGTAACGCCATGCGCTCTTTATCAGGCCGGCTGCGGACTGGTATTCCGCTTCGATGTGTCCGAGCCTCTTGTCCGGAACCGGCTTCATTATGATGCGGCTGAAGCCCGGTGCGGAAGCGTCGCATGCGATGCCGGCGGCTGTCTCCCATATCCATTCGCAGACGCAGCCGTATGCGTAGTGGTTGAAGCTGTTCATGCCCTTAGGACCCATTCCGTGCTCTATCATGTAGCTGTTCCATCTTTCCCAGATGGTTGTCGCGCCGTTGTCGATAGAGTAGATCCAGCTTGGGTTCTTCCTCTGGAAGAGAAGTTCATAGGCGATGTCGCTCATGCCGTTGTCTGTAAGCGTGGCCATGAGGATTGATGTGCCGAGGAAGCCGGTCTGGAGGCAGTTGTCATGAGCCTTGAAGTTGTCACGCAGACGTGCGATGGTCTCTTCCTTTGCCTTGCCTTCGAAAAGCTGGTTCTTCAGTGC
>JAEIGA010007820.1_pt1 | contig 16223 bp, 23 predicted proteins | sample 9270691 | NCBI WGS metagenome assembly JAEIGA01 (sample SAMN17057246, study PRJNA624740) | gut metagenome | biome: biome; isolation source: fecal sample | host: Bos grunniens | place: China: Xizang | collected 2019
CATAATTATTCCTCCTTACCTTTTTTGCTTAAAACTCTTGTTAGCATACTCTTTATATCGCCCAAGTCTTCTGATAGACCATTTACTTGTTGTTTAAGGTCATTTATCTCTTTGGCTTGTTCTGCTTCTTTCTTGATATGTGGATTTAAATCCTCAACCAATAATTTGCATTTCTCAACAATACTTGTATGATAATCTACACTATCAAGAACCTTTTGGCTATTCTTTGACAATATATCAATCTCAGATAAGATAGCATCTCTATTGTCAGTTACAATCATACCATTTTCATCTGCAATACTTGCTTCCGCTTGTAATTTTTGCAAGTTAATAATATTACCTTCGATATTCATTTGAACATCTACGCACATCTTAGGTGGCACATATTGTCCATTTTGATAGCCATGATTATACATCGCTTGTGGTGGTGTTACATTTGTAACTTCACCTATCTCTAATCTTGCGTCTTGCTTGTGTAGCACATACATAGGTGTGCCTTTTCTTAAGTTTTGAAACATAGAATTAAACTGTTGCTGTTAATAATTGAAGTGTGTTTGTTTGAGCCTCATACCAAAAGAGATAAACTCCTGTGCCTGCTATATCACCTACCGTAACTGGCTCTCCATTAAAGGTGGTAACGGCTTGAGCATTACCACCATTAGAAGTAAACACGATAGGCAAAGTAGCAGTAGTTCCTGTTGGTATAGCTTGTGCTAAACGAATAATCAATAAACCTCTAAATGGGCGACCTACATTAACATGATTGTTGAAATCAAATGCTACTTGGGTAGTAGAAACACTCACACCCAATGAACTCAATGTAGGGATGCCAGATTGGTTTACGTTGATATATGCTGGTAATACTGCCATAACATACCTCCTTTATTCGTTATCAACCCCAAAGGTTGTTATTTCCATTCCAACCGCCAAAGCAATTACCAAAACCAAAGCCAGTTCCACAATAAGGAGCATAACCAACATTGATAGAACGTTGAACCGGAACGTAATCTGGCTGTGCTACTATTGTTTCTGTGCGTGGAAGTTTACACTTAATACAATCAACATCAGATTGTAAATTTGCAACTGCGCCATTAAGTGGAGCCACAGCTTGTGCAATAGCATTAGCAGTAAATTGGTTTTGATGTTCAAGATTGAGCTGAGTAGTAAGAACACTATTCTTTTCACGAAGCGCATCAAGTTTGTCATAGAGATTTGCTTTTTCCATTGCATCAAGACGAGCAGTAATTTGAGCAGTAGAACCAGCAATTGATTTCTCAATATCACAAGTTTGACGTTGTGTTTCATAAGCTACAGAAGCGAAACCACGTTCCATACCTACGTTAACACCACCTATTGCTTGTTTAATATCGCAACAGCATGAGCAAAGTTGTGATGCTAATGCGCTATTACCTGCTTGAATAGAGTTGATAACTTGTTGGAACGACATACCTTGTTGTCCTGCCAAATTGCAAATTTGCGATGTAACTTGGTTGATAGCATCATTGATGCGACCAGTAGAACAACCAATAGATTGAGCAAGTTGAGAAATATCTGTGCCGTTACGTTGAATTGCAGACATCAACATTTCTCTCTCTGCTGTGTTGTTATTACCATTACCACCGAAACCGAAGTTTCCGTTACCAAAAATAGCAGCTACCACGATCAATGCAATAATATCATTCCAGCCACCACCGCCAAAACCACCGAAACCACCATTATTCATCATACCCATAAGATATGCAGGGTCAATACCTCTTTGTTGTAGCATCGGTACAATAGAGTTCATCAAGCCATTTGATGCGCCTCCATCCGAATTAAATACATAAGTCTTATCTGACATAATACCTAAAATTTAAAAATTAAACAATAAATTACTTTTGTCTTGTTGCAACTTTGACGATACAAAAATAGTGAGCTTTATCGGCTCACTAAATTTTTTATTTGCTCGTTTTTGGCATATTATTTGCAAGTTTTTGCTCAACCGATTGAGTTGCTTCTCGAAGTGAAAATGAACATTTTAGCATTGAGCTAAATTCGTGTTCTAAATAACGAACTGCGTATGTACTTTTCTTGTTAAGCTTCTCTTGAAGGAAATAACATGACAATCCATATCTCTTGCAAAAATAGATTACCATTGCTCTCGCTTCGACAATCTCTTGCTTTCTATTAGAACTTAATATTTGTTCTGTTGACAACTCCGTAGCTTCTGCTACACAACTTAAAATACTATTGAAAATCTGTGTTTTCATGTATATATAATTAGATGTTAATAATACTTGTTGTGCATAAAAAAACCTTGCACAAACAAAAGAAATATAAATTCCCTCTGTCCGTGTGCAAGGTTTTGTACATTTATAAAAAAGAGTTAGCAGTCCTTTTTTATAGGCAGAGGGATTTTTTATACCCTCTACCTTTCTATTTTATGGCATTTGCCTATTTTTAGGGTTTATTTCAGTAAAGTTTAACGATATACTCGCTTTGCCTGTACCTGAACCTAAACGTGCGTACTTATCAAATTTGTTAAAAACTAATCTATAACAAGTTTCTATTTGTGGTATAACAACCTCATTTACTCCATAGGTACTTCCACCTTTTATAAGAAAGTCTTCCAATGCCTCTAATGCGTTATTTAGAGATAGAGTATCTCCAGCATACATCCAAAACATTATACTAACATCCCTTCGTTTCTTTCTTCTTTCACTTATAACTCCTATTGCGCCATCTATACTTGCATTCTCATTATATGTGATTGGCTTGTATTCTACTGGCTTCATAAGGTTATCTAATGTACCATCTAACGGCACTAACCTAAATGGTATTTTCATTCCGTTATATGGCAAATACATATGACTTACATCACATCCGTTAATCTGTAATTCTATTCTCTCCATCATCTCGTTTATCTATGATTTTTACTATTGCAGTTTTATTCGTAGCCAAAACTGATACATTTGAATTATCTTTTAATTGAACAAAGCAAACACTATAAGGACAAGTAATAACTCTTATTTTTGAATTGTTATTAGCAATAATATGTTGATGCTCTAACGAATTTGAAACAATAGTAATCTCGCTATCTCCAAATACAAAAACATCAAATTCATTTTGTTCGTGCCTTACTCCTTTTTGGTCTATATATACACCATACTTATTTATCTCTTCCAAATCTTCCATAAACCACTTTTTCATATATTCTTCCGTTGGAAAGTTCTGATGTCGTAGTTCTGTTCGGAAACGATTGAGTATAATTGCATAATCTCTCAACGATTTTACATTACTTACGGCTTTGTAACTATCTACACAATGCTTATCTGCTTTTAAGATATGTAGCATGTCTTCAATAGCCAATTTTAGTTTTTCATTTGTCATAATCTTGCTGTGTTATCTTTTACTTCTTTAAGTAGTTTATTTGTATCTTCCAACATTTTAGTATTATCGGCAATAATTCTCAATTCATTCAATTGGTTTTGCGCTATCTGTAAAGCCACTGACGAATTATCAACTAATTCAGTTACTCCACCTTGAATACCCATATTGATACGTGCTATATCTTCTACACTTGTTGCTATATTTTGTGCCGACATTTGAATACCAGCTCCACTAATTTGAAGGGCAGTAAATCTACCATTTAATTCATCTGCTGTATCTTGACTCATTGATTGAAATCCTTTGCTTTCTGCATCTATGGTGTCGTCAAGTAATCCTAATTCAGCAAAAAGTTTTTGATATTCCTCTCCAATAGCAATTGCTCCAGATTTAGCATTTTCAATGTAATCTAAGAAAGTAGACATTTCTCCATCAGTAATCATGGCACCACCAAAACTATCAGCAGATGTAGAATGTTTTAATATCTTAAATGCCTCTTCGAACTGGTCCGTAAGTTGCAATGCCATCCGTTGTTGAAGCATTGACTTTATCATTTCATTAATTGTATCTTCCCAAGCTGTATTCATACCATCAAGACCTTGAGAAAACGCATTAACCAATGCATCAGCCATTGACTCCCCAAATGATGTAACATTAGTTGTAGCCATTTGCTCAAAGACTTCTTTTAAATCATCTGTCCTATCATCAATTATATCATTGGTAGTCTTAACTTGTTCATTGTATCTATCTTCTGCTTCTTGTGCCTTTTTACTGTCTTCTCCGTATTTTTCACGCAATCTATCGCTTTCTTTTTTTGCCTCTTTTTCAGCCTCTTGTGCTATTCTAACTTGTTCTGCATAATTTCTTACTGATTTAGCCAATTCTTGCCAATAATCTACACCTGTCCTATCTTTAAAGTTGTGTTTTTGCAATTCATGTTCATCTCTCAAACGATCTAACTCATTGTTATATTCTTCCATCAATTTTTTATGTTGAGCTGATTTCGAGAAATTATTTACAATTGCACTTGTAATAGCAGAAATAACTTGTACTGCGGCTGATATGATAGCAAGAATAACAGATGCTTTTTCTACAGCAGAAATACTTTCTCCTGCTGCTAATGCTACTAATTGTTGGTTTGTTATCAGCCCAGTAGCAACTCCAGCGATAGTTTGCATAGTTTGGATTGCATCTTTGGCTCCATCACTTAACAAATCACCAAATGCGTCTTCAAGAGAACCTATCAAATTAGTTACATCTGAAATAATCATTGCAGTTTCAGACATTTGTTTTGATACTTTCTCCCATTTCGTATTGGTAGTTGATAGTTCATCACCTTGCTTGTCAAATACCTTTGTTGCTTTCTCTCCGAGTTTTGTAGCAAGTGCAATTTTCTTATTAGCTTTTTCTATGCCTTCTGTATCGTTATTGGCTTGTGCTACTGCTAATTCAGTTTCCCCTTCTAATTTTAATCTATCTATCTCTTCTTTTACTACAGCCATTTGAGTTTGTAAACCTTCAATAGAAGTTGCTGTAGTAAGTGCTATAATACCATTAAGTTGTTCTGGAAAATCAGTAATACCCAATTCTTCCATAAGATTTGCTTTCTTAGTATTCAACCAAGCATTGACATTGTCCTTATTAGCATGACTTTCGCCTTTTTGGATTGACTTAATAGTTTCGGCTCTTTCTGTTTCAATTTCAATAACACCTTGTGCAAATTGTTCCCATCTATCCAATTCCTCAGTAAGTTGTTCTGCACTATTGCTAAACATCATTTCTTTGCCAGTCCAATATTTCCTTGCATCATAAGATTTTGCCAATGATGCAACATTTTCATTTGTACTTGTTCCGGCAAGATATTTATTTAACTCCTGTTCTCCGAATTTCTCTTTGATAGCATTTTGTTTCTCTAATTCAATTTCTTTTAGTTTTTGGTCAAGGAGTTTTTGACGTATCTCTTTTTGTATCTTTAGTTTTTCATTTATATCATCAGTTAAAGACAATTCTTGTTGAAGTCCAGCAACTTCAATATTAAATTGGATTGCTTCGTTTTCTCTTTCAAAATCATCTTTCCATTGCTTGAACTCTTTATCAAGTTGCTCTCTATCAAATGTAGCATTTAATCTAATAGTTTTTCTGCGAGCATTAAACGCATCTCTACTTGCTTGTGTGGAACCATTCTTTTTGTTATACTCTTTTTCTTCCCTATCAATTGCTTGTAGTTGCTTTTCTTCTTCTTTACGGATGAGTTCATATTTATCCTGTATCAATCTCTTTTCATAGGCATATTCTTCATCTGCTGATTTTTGTTGAAGTTTCTTCAACTCCTCCAATTGCTTTTCCCTTTCTTGTGGGTCAACTATTGTTGTTCTATATTTTTTGCCAGATAATGTTTCATAGGTCTTAATCAACTCTTGCAAGTTTTTAGTTTCAGTTTCAATGTCTGTCTTATAGTCTTTACTTTTTGCTTTCCCACTTCTTAAATCTTGTAATTTCTTTTCGCTTTCTTGTACTGCTTTTAATGCTTTATTTTGTTCTTCTGTGAGATTTTGATTTTCAGGCTGTTGTCCTAATAATACTGCTTCTTCATCTTTGTATTTTTTAAGAAGTATAATACTATCATCATAATTTTTTTGAGCTTCTTCTAAGTTCCTTTTCCTTGCTTTCTTTAGATAGAGAGGTGTATCTTTATCTATAGCATCATATTCCGCTTGTGCTTTTTCCAATTCTGCCTTTGCATTATCTTTATCTATTTGTGCCTTTGTAACATCTCCTTGTATTGATTTAAGTCTTTCTTCAATCGACATCATAGATAATTCTGTTGCACGAATATCTTCATTAGCACCATCAAATATTCCTTGTAATATATTCATTTGAGTTTCACCAGATTGTAACATATTGAATTTATCTCTATATTCTTCTGGTAACATATTTTCATCTACACGACCTGTCTTTTGAGCTTCACCCATTGCTCTTTGCAATTGATTTATTTTGCTTTTTTTCTCTGCTAAAATACGTTGCTCAATGGCTTCTTTTACAAGCCTATTAGCATCTGCAACTTTCATCAAAGCTAATTCTTCCAAAGAATACTTTTCTATTACATCTGGTATTACCTTTTTTAATTCCTCGTATGCATCATATTTCTCTTTACTTGTGGCATTTTCATCTCTAATGGTATTTAATAAAGAGTTTGAATTGTTTCTCAACTCATTATATTTTTGATTTGTTTCATCTATTGCTTCATTGATTTTTTTTTGTTCTCCAGATGCGCTATTATTTGCTATGGTAAATCCTATCAAAGTTGCTACAACTCCAGCAATAGCAGAACCAAGCAATACATAAGGATTTGCCATTGCAGTTATATTAAATGCTTGTTGAGCCGCTTTAAGTAATCCTAATTCTTTTCGGAACATAGCGACTAAACGAATATTATCAGCAAGCATTTTTGCTTGATTTATGGCATATACTGCTATAACAGATGCTTTATATGCACCATAAGTTGTAATAAGTCCACCTAAAACAGTTGCAAATTCTTTATAATGCTCAACAACATAAGAAACCGCAGATATACCACTTGACAAGAAGTCTTCTGACCCCTTACCAATCTCGTTGAACATTTGGTCTATTGCATCTTCAAGATTGGAGATTTGACCTGTAAGTGAAGACGATTGCTTCTCCATAAGATTATAGAATTTACCGCCCTCACTTGACATATTTTTGATTGCTTGTGAAAATATTTCCGATGTAACTTTACCAGCAGTAACCATTTCCGGAACTGCTTGTTTTGATACATTCATAATCTTTGCAATCTCATCAGCGATAGGAATACCACGACCTTGCATTTGTCGTAAGTCCATAGTGAACATACGACCCTGCGCCATTGTAGTACCATACAAATAAACCAAGTCGCCCAAAGGAAGCGATAGACCAGCAGCGATATCACCTAACTTTACTATAGTATCATTGACATCTTCAGCCGCAGTTCCGTATGCAAGTAATTGTTTTGCTCCTTCTGCTATACCTTGCATATCAAATGGAGTTTTAGCGGCAGTCTGTATCAATTGTTTCATCAACATATCTGCTTTTTCTGTACTACCTAACATAGTACCAAAGGCAATCTCTAATTGTTGAAATTGTCCACGTGTCTGAATAAGTTGATTTGTGAATTGTTGTAACCCAGCAACACTTAAACCTACAGCCATAGCAGAGCCTATCTTTTGAAATGCTCCTTGTATGGTTGAACTTACATCATCAGCAGTTTTACCTGTGTTTTTCAACTGCGCTTGCATTTGTTGCAATTTTGTCTTCGCATCATTTACATCTGCTGTTATTTTAATATGAGATTGCCCTTGTAGTGCCATATTCCTCCTTTATTTTTACATTTCTTTCATCGTTGATAGAAAGGTATTAAAACCACCTACCTTTTGCTTATTGCCTTTATTTTTACTTTTAGAACGACCTTTTTTATCGTCTGTGTCATAGTCTATACTTACAGCATCATTTAACATCATCATTAGATTTACATAACTAATCTCCCACATCACATAATCAAAGGTCCATTTATATCTTTCACATGCTGCATCGAGGAAACTCCCCCACGGGCTCCTTCCGCCCATTACTCTACCGTACTTGTTTCCTCTGTTTTTGGCTCGTTTTGCCTGAATATCTTTGTCAATACGATAGAATGAGAAAAATTTACATAGTTAATCTGCGCTAATAAAGATGTAACTACATAACTAAAAGCATCTGGGTCTGCATTCCATTTGAAAAATGATGTGCGTTCTTCGATAAGTTTTTGGTCAGTCAATTCTTCTTTTGTTTTAAGTGTAGCAATTGCAATCATAGCACAGACTATATCTGTTTTAGTCATACATAGTCGCATACTCTCAGTCATTGGTTCGTTGACTAACTTGTCTTCATCGAAGTCAAGAGATAAAAAAAGTTTTGACAGAATTTGCATCTTGCCAAAACTCGGTGGACAAATCTGAAACTTTTCGCCAGCTGTTTCAAATTCTATTGGTGTTCCGAGCATGGCATTACTCGCCATTTGCTCGTATTGCTCTTTAGTAAACATATATCATAAGGTTTAATACTAATTTGTTGCGGATGCTGGACTCGAACCAGCGACCTTAGGGATATGAACCCTACGAGCTAACCTCTGCTCCAATCCGCTATTATTGAGGTTTTACCTCCAACCTCAAAGGGCGTCTATTCCGCTTGCCAAACTAACATTTAATAACTTAAACAAACTATGAAAGAATTACTCAGCTTTTTCGCCGTTTACCTTTTCCTCGCCAACGAACTCATCTGAAAGACCAAAGCCAAACATTTTGCCGTTAGCAGGTGTCAATATTTTACATGTAACCTCTGCCATAAAGCCTTTTGTGGCATCATATGTTGGTTTCATAGATACTTTACACTTAGGAGCGATGAAAGACTCTGAACCAGTTGCTTTTGGGTTAGCAAGAGCAATAGAATAGTAACTTGAGTTAATCAACGATTTCACCCATACTTTACGATTTGCTCCATCAGAACCTTCTTCCTCTAAAGACCAGAATTTGCCTCGTGTTTCTTCGCTTGGATTGATAAGAGTAAACGAAATAGACAACGTGCCTTCTTCTTGCATTGAGTCAAGAAGCAAACCATTGACGTCTTTCAATTCATTCTCTTCTCCATCTTCAGTTTCGATTGTAACACCATCCTCGCTAATATAGCCAAGATTACTCCAATCTTCTGTTAGCGCATCACCTGCACCTGTCAAACCGATATAGAGATTAACATCACCCCAAGCAGTTTTAGACATTGTTGTTTTTAGTGCCATATTATTCTAAATTTAAACGTGTTAATACTATTCTGTTGTTTATACAATACTCTCCCGTCTCTTTAATCTGTATTGCATTAGGAGTTTCGTCATACTCAATTCTAAATTCATTGCTTACAAATTTATTGAATAGAGGAACACAGATTTTCATCAATTCAACAATTCTTGAACTATCTTGTAGGCTTTCGCCATCAGCATTGATATTAGGAACATAAATATTGACATCACAAATGAAAGATTGAAATTGACCAGAAGTACCACTTTTGCATGATACGACTATATCTTCTAATTTAGAGTTGGTAGGTCTGCCAACGTGGGATAACGTACCACTTACTCTATTGACTAATTCACTACTTTTGATGTAGTTATACAGAAGTATCTCAATTTCTTTATTCGTTTTCATATTTATTTACCTTTCTCTATGCGTTCTTTAATTCTTCGTGCTATTGTAGGAACATCTTCGATCATCTTTGCTCTTGCATCAGCAAGAACATTCTTGCCCTCTATTTTTTCAACTGCTTCTGCATATTCCATACCTGCTACCACAAGTAAAGACCAACCCTTTTCTTGATTTACTAACTCTTCGGCATATTCTTGCCCTTTACTACTACCTTCACTTCCGTTTTTAATAGTAGAGAACGTACTGGCAGATTGCTTAACTCCATTCTTTGAAATGGCATAACCAATAGAACTTCTCAAGTTACCTGTTTGGTCAATCCAGCTATCTTCTGCGCTCCTATCTCTTGTGAGTGTTACAAGCTTTTCACCTTCGTAAGATAAATTATCAAAGACAGCTTGGTCAACATCTTTCAACATTTGTGATAATGCCAATTCCGTACCTTTGCTATCTAATTTTATCTTTACATCCATAGTGTTGAGTTGAACCTTTGTCTTGTGAAACCTTTTACCTCTTTCTTCGCTATAGTCAAACCTAAGTGATTTTTTAATACCACAATATCACCTATTTTAAATTCTTCACAATCTCTGCTTAAAGCAACTTCATAACTATAAACAAATGCTTCTCCATCATCCATTATAGATATTTCTTTTGCTGTGCTATTTTGCGTATATAAACAGGCTATAGGCTCGTTTTCTAACTCTTGTTGAGGTATAGGGTTGCCGTTGTCATCAAACTCAATAGAAGTCTTTATTTTGCTTATAGAATGAGGTCTTATTTCAACCGACATTTCTATGCTTCTTGTTAAGTTGTAATATTTAATATCTTGGATGTAACATAAACCGAGATTACCATAATTTTCGTGTTGCAGTTCTATGTACTGCGGTGGTATAACTGGTACGTTATCCATATCGAATAGTAGTTTGTAAGATTTACTCATAAAACTTCCATCATCAGAACGGCTACCATTACCATCAGATAATGGCTCTATAAAACAATCTGTATAAGATGTCTTGTTATTAAATCTTCCTTTACCATTCTTAAATACTAACATACTTACAATATTTCAACCATTGGTTTTAGATTTTCAACTTCACCTATTAAGGCTTCTCCATACTTGCGATAGATTGCATTAGCAGTACCTGTCAAGGTTGAAGCGGACGGCATCGTCACGCTTCCTCCTTGATTAAGGTTTACCATTGTAGCAACGAATTTTAGAATATCTGCATACGATAATTCATACTCACGACTATTAGCTATATCTGTAGTTAATTCTGCATCTATATCTAATCCTCGCTTTATAACTATCGGCTCAACGTTTTTACTGCTGAGTGGATAGTTTACTGAATTTTGTAGCGCTTCGAGTATTGTCATTTTTCTTTTTTACTTCTTTTGGTGTTGCTTCTGTATCCACTTTTTCAACTATCCCTAAATCAATCAAATGCAAAGCTCTATCTTTGTGAAATTCATGAACCTCATCAATATGATAAATTTTAGAATAATCTTTAATATCGTGGAACTCTTGCTTGATTTTTACTTTCATCATAACAATTAAGCTTGAACTTGTTTGCTATCCAAAGAGTAGATTTGGTCAACATTTTCAATTACTGGCAATACAAGAGCTTGACCACTTGTCCACTCTTGAAGAGGGTCATTCTTAGAGTATTTGCTCATAAGTTTATAATCCTCAATAGTTGTGTAAACAACACCAGCAACTGGGTTAGTTTTTTCAGCCAAAGTACCCCAAACCAAAGCACCAACTTCTTCAGATGTCAAGAAAATCAATTTATTTGCAGACCATGGTTTGATAGATTTACGAACACCATTTTTCTCAACGATAACAGAACGGTCAATTTTCAAGAAAGTGATACCATTGTTATCATCAGCAAAGGCTTCGTCAAAAGCAGAAGCAGTAGGCACCGCCAAGTTAGCAGGGTTAGTGTAAACTTGACCACGATAGTTAGCAACCAATTCTTTTGCCCATTGAGTTTGACGCAACTTGTTATAAGTTGACAAAGCAAGAGCAATGCGAGTAATTGTATTACCATCCTCGTCTGCTTTAGCGATTACTCGTTTAATGTCATCGTGAGAAATTGTATCAGCAACTTTTACACCAAATTGGTTTTCTGTCAAATAACCAAAATCAACACGAAGTGCTGTTCCTGTGTTATTTTCTTCTTCAACCAAGCAAGCACCTTCTGACAAAGCAGTCAAGAAGTTCGCTTCATTACGTTCATCAATACCTACAGAACAAGCAACCGAGTCATTGATAAGTTTATTTGCAATCTGCGTGAAATTAGCACCTTGTGCTTTCATAATATTCACAGCATTCAAATCAGACTCTTTCAATGCTTTTTTCATACCAATCTTTGGCAATTTACCAGATGCGCTTGATACGCTATCACGTTGTTTCAACGGAAGTGGCGAGTCCATAGCAACCATATCAGCGGCAACATGATGTGTATTCAAAGATGCGCTTTCCCATTTTTGGTCAGCAGAATACTCTTTACGCAACATTGTCTTATGCAAATAAGACAATTGATTATTGCGTTTGCCATTGATTTTTTCGATTATATTACTGAGTTTTGGATAAATTTTCTCAATATACTCAATGAATAATGATTTTTCCATATACTATCCTCCTTTTTTAATCGTGCATAAATACTAATGTAGGGATTGCTTCTTTCAATGCCGATTTGATATTATCAAATGGGTATGGAGCAGCTACATCATTAACTTCACCACTATACATAATTGCAGCAAGTGGTTTACTTGTCAAAATAGTACCACGAAGCACACCTACATACTCATGACCTTCTGGCAATGTGCCGTATGCCTCACCAGAAACTGGCATTGGTTTATAAACATCTGTTTCAGTATCACGGATAATAACGTGTCCTGCTTTGATAATTGGCTCTGTGTAGCCTGTTACATCCAAAGAGCGACCACCAATGATACCAGCAACATAATTACGGATAACAATCTCATCGTTTGAGGTGTCAAACGTTTGTGTTGGATTTGCTAAATTTACTTGTACACTCATTGTTTTAATTGTTTAAAAGTTAAAAACTGCCGGCTATTGCATCAATTTCTTCTTCGCTAATAACCGATTTCTTAGGTGTCGCATCGGAAGGTTTACCGATAGGACCAATAGTAGATAGACCAGCTTCCATTCTTTCTTTGTTGTAAGCTTCAAGATCCGACTTCGTTTCATCAATAAATGCCGAAAACTCTTCATCATCTTTGAATGTCATGCGAGCAAAATTACGCATTACTCTATCTCCAAACACACCACTATCTTTGAGAATTGCTTCTACTTGTGATTTGCGAGTTGTAGCAAGTCTTTCTCCTTCGATTTTTGCGAATTTTGCATCTTGCTCTTTCTTGTAATCATTAAACATTTTCATGAGTTGAGTTACAGCATCATCACCTTTCGGCTCTTGTGGTTCGGCTGGTTTGTCTACTGGTTTAGGCTCTTGTTTCGCTTTTGAGATTACTCTGTTAGCTTGCTTTTGAGCCAATGTCAATAAAGGCATAACTTTGTCAATAGCCAAATTTATATCTTCATCGCTACTTGCTTCTTCTTCTGAATTCTTGAGATTGCCAAGTGTAATAATTACATCAATAGCACCCTCTAATTCGTCTTTATTGAAACCCAACGAAGCAGCTTTGGTTTTCAATGCTTGTAAAACACGTGTCTTCATTATATATATTATTTGAATTTGAGTGCAAAGATAATACTTTTATTTGAAAAACAAATAAAAGTACATAAAAAAAACATAAAAAATACTTCAATATCTTTCTTCTACATTTTTTCGTATAAGTTCAAGTATTTTATATCTATTATTTCGCCTATTAAACTTCATATGTGCTTGATGTACTGCGGAAGTAGATATATTTATTTTAGATGCTATTTGAGCTAATGTATAGCCTTTTTTTATGCAAATATAGCATATCACAATTTTAGCATCCAGAGCATCACTATACATTTTAGGAGAACTTAAATCTTCTAAAGTTGTACCTGTTTCTTGTAAAACTAATTCTACTATTCTATCCATATCTATTTGAATATAAAACTTTGTTCTCTCTCCTTCGCTCCCATATAATCATCAACCACCTTCTGAAAATCGTCAAAACATCTGCACACCTTGCAGAGATAACCATTCTCGGTAAGCCTTGCCATCACATCTTTCTGCTTGTCCGATACAACTCCTTTCTTGCCTGCCTTCATTTCGATATACAAGCCGTTGTAGCCATTCTTTGGGATTGGCACACATAAGTCTGGAACTCCAGCCAATACCCCCTCTGCTTTCAATTTCTGTGCCACTTTTATGTTACGTTGTCCGCCATTGGGTATAGCGAATATCAATGCGTTTCTCCATCGCATACGGAAGTAGTTTACGCAGTTCACTTGGATTTGATGTTCAATATCTCTTGCCATAATTCCACCATATAAATTCTTCTTCGTTCATTTTATGTTATGTTAAGTTGTTGCTATTCTTATTGTTGTAATTTGCTCATCTCATTTATAAGACGACCAAGTTGTAATTGGTTATTAGTTAATCAATCAACCCAACATAATTCCACCATATAAATTCTTCTTGTTCCATAATAAAAAAATCGGTAATTCATTATTGAACTACCGATTGCAAGATGCGCCTAAACGCATCCGTACCTCCTTCTACACGTGGCAGGCGAGATTTATTTTGTGAATAATTTAGCCATAACTCTAAAATATGGATGTATTTCTTTTGGGTATCTACTCAAAAGCATTTCCTCTCGTTTCCTTATTAACATTTGACCATAGGGCGAATTAAAGTAATTACGAAGTTCTTCGTCTGTTGGCATTACTATTTTTTCTATTTCTTCCCTTTCTTTAGGGTCAATTTCGTATTTCATAATAATTAAGATTTATACTGATTGCCCTACAAAGTTACAAAAATTATTCCAATTATCCAAATCGGTAGTTCAATATTTCAAAGACCATTTCAGTTGTTCGGATTTTCCGAATTGCTCTTAAATTGCTCTTAAATTGCTCTTAAATTTCTGATAGTTTTTGCAAAATTATCAGAAAGTATCAGATAATTCTTGCTAATTTTGCAACAATTAGCAGGTTTTAGCAAGCCATTTTATTTGCAAAGTAAATCCGTTGTTCTAATCTTGCTCACGAAATATATGTCGTGACCAAATTATTTTTCCGTTGCAAATTGTTGATGTATAGCGATTTAAGTACATCATAAAAATTAAGCATGTTTTAACCACCTTATTTTTCTTTTATGCACTTCTCTTGATGTACAACTTTGCCACCTTCCACCAAACAACACCAACAAATAATACTATCAATGCCCGCCCAAGTCGTATCATAGTTTTTTCGTACCAATTAAGCGACCTTTCAACTTCTACAACTTTAACCAACGTTGTTAATTCTTGAATTAAACTATCTCTTATTGATATTTCTAACTCTAAACTATCAGTATTGCAATCAACATTCAATACAGCTTCTTGATTATCATTATATGACAAATTATAATCAATATTAGTTCGATCTCCCTGTTTTGTATGTAACTCATTCAATAATACTTTATTCGTACTATCACATAAAAGCAATGCTGTTAATGTCGCTTCATCATGTTCAACAATAATACTAGTATCACGTTCTGTAACAGTTACTATTCGTTCTATTTCTTTCTCTATAGGTACATACTTGATAGTCTTGCAAGACAAACAAGATACAACAACAAATAATATAACTAATACTTTTTTCATGAGTGTGCGTGTCTTAATAATTGTTCTGCCAAGATAATTACTAACTCATCCTTCTTCTCTTTATACTTATTTGCATCTTCGATATTGCTGATAAAGCAAACTTCAAGCAATACCGAATTACACTTGATGTCCGAGAGCATCGCAAGTCGTTGATGTGTTCCTTCGCCCTCTCTCTTAACTCCTCTATTCTTGGTGTTAAGCACCATACAAGTAGAGTATAACAAGTCCTCTGCCACCTCTATCTCGGTGTCCGATGAGTTGAATGGTTTGAATACCTCTGTGCCATTGGCAGATGGATTGCCTACTGCGTTGAAATGTAAGTCTACGCAGATGTCGGTTGATTTGCAAGATGCGTTGATTGTGGCAATGACCTCCGATAGACTTGCACTATCGTTGTCAAGCATTACTTCAACACCTTTGTTTCTCAATCGTTCTGCGATTTCATTGCGAAGCCAAATAGTTTCTTCGGCTTCTTTGATACCATTGTAGTTGGCTCCAGTTGTGCCACCACGATGACCAGCGGTTAAATAGATTTTTCTCATTTTGTCTTTGTTAATTGTTTTGCTAATTCTTTGCAATATTTTCGATACTCTTGCATCTCGGTAAATTCGGTGAGTGCATCGGTGTCGGTTGGGTCAAGTAGGTAGTTGTTAATTACCGCTTGCATCTTGTCGTTAGGGTATTTGTGCGTAATGAGTGCATCTACTGCATTTTCATAGTTCCAACGACCCATAGGTATCTTTACTTGCTCGTAACAATACTTGTGTTCTTCGATAAACTCTTCGGTTATCTCTTGCATTTCTTGCTCTTGTGGGTGTTCTTGTTCCCATAAGGCTTGTATTTCGCCTAAAGCCATCTCTCTTACACCTA
>JAEIGA010007821.1_pt1 | contig 16222 bp, 37 predicted proteins | sample 9270691 | NCBI WGS metagenome assembly JAEIGA01 (sample SAMN17057246, study PRJNA624740) | gut metagenome | biome: biome; isolation source: fecal sample | host: Bos grunniens | place: China: Xizang | collected 2019
AGAAGCCAATAAATCATATTTAATGAGTTTTTCACTTTTCATTCTATTATATATATGTATAGCCGTAACAGTATAGTGATGAAACCCACCACCGATGATAAACTTCTCACCATCAAGATTAACGCCAATTCCGACATGAGCGCATTCACAGTTCATTATTATTTTCTTTAGATTTCTTTCGTAAGAAAATCCGCTGTGCCAGCAAATTACATCATATCTAATTCCTTTCTTTTCAAGAAGTTTTGCTATCTGTCCAGCAGAGAAGCAACAACCGCCAGCAAATAGATTTGAATTATTTCTCCATCTTCTAACAACCTTATCCAATTTAAGGATATATTCTTTACGTTCTTTTCTTGTCATAGTATCTTTTGTTTTTGTTTGACATTGCAAAGATACGACAAAAAAATGAAACCACCAAATATTTTTTGGTGGTTTTTTAAAAATAATAATTATTTTTATTAAATATAACTTATTGAAGAAATATTTTTCAGATTATAGAGAACATCTCCACCATCTTGTGTTTCTATAATGAAAACCTGCGGCGAATCACTGAATCTATTTGTCATTCGTCCAAAACCATATCCTCGGTATTTATATTCTCGTTCTTCTGAACATTCATTGTATGTCAAAGAAACTTTTATTGATTTGTCCCCTTCATTGACTGTTATTTCATAATTCATCATTTATTTATTCATTATAATTTTCTATATTGAAAAATCTTTTAACTTTTTCCCAGTCAACATAAGGTCTGTCACTAATAGAAGGATCATTTTTTAATGGACAGCCGAGTGCGGCATCATCTATATAAATATGAGCATGAACTTTTGGTGATGTTGTCCATGATTTCTGTGTTGGGTTTTCATTTGCTCCAAACAGTGGAATGTCATTATCTATAAACCATTTGATAGCAGCCGCCAATTCTTTTCCTGACCTCATAGTGTTGAGGATAATTTTATGACCACTATCTGTGAGTTTTTTTAACACTGGTACTGCGCCAATGTCTTTTCCAATATTAGGATATTCGTGAGTTACACAAGTTCCATCAAAATCTACTGCTATATACATATTTTTTAAACTGTTTCAAAATTTTCTAATTTTTCTAAAATATATTCTATACCTGCTATGCGGGCGTTTTCAAAAGAATCATAATTATTATATGTCATCATATCTTCAGTGTTGTCATCTTTTATATATCTTATCTTATATATCCAACGCAATTTTGTACCCCCGTTATATTTAAAGAAGTCAATTAATATATGTATTCCGTATGTTGTTCTCAACCAATTTATCACTTGTTCAACTGAAGGGCATGATATTAGCAAATTATCATCTTCTGTCTTCGACTTATTTACCATAAGTCCTTTTTTTATGAATTTATATTTTATTTTTTTATCTCCCACAAAATATGATTTATCAGAGGACATCACTTGAGGAAAGCCTTTTTCACATAATTTATTTGCAAGTTCAAATGTTACATATTCTATCATATATTAATGTGTTCTATTGTTTCTTTTTTACATTTCAATATTGAAGTATCCGCTGTTATTGTATTTCTTTATCTTGTTTTATTTCAAATAAAGAATAATAATCTTCCATTTCAAACGGTATAGTATAATGTTCTATTTCGCCAAAATCGGATACCCATGTCGTATAATATCCATTTTCAACAATCTGCGTAACCCAGATTGGTTCGGTATATCCTTGCTCTACTATCGCATCTCCTGTTTTAAATTTTTTCATAAAAAATAATTTTTTTTACATTTATTTATATTCAATTTCAGAATCGGGATATGAAGGTTTTATCATTATGAACCAATATATGTTTAGTTTGCTATCAGACTCAATAAATGTCTTATATCCAAGTGTGGTTAGAAGGCATGATATTTCATGTAATGTATGTAATGTTCCATTAGGTATTTCATCAATCGAAATGGAACACATCATATCTCCTTTACTCGCAGCCTCTATTATTTTATTTTCAACAATATTGGTGTATTTTGTACGATGCGCTGTCAGTTGTGCTTCTAATGCTGTTATCATATTCGTTTAAATTATTAATTATAAAATTCTTTTAGTGCGTCATAAGAATGTCTAATAAATTCATCAATCTTATTATTATCATAAAAACAGTCAACACCCGTAATATACTGGATATGTCTTGCCACACCATATTTTTCATTAATATAATTAAATACGAACTGACCATCTCGCCATTGCTCTGGTTTATTTTTCATTGCCTCCATAACTTCTTCTCTGAAATCTTTAAACTCAATTTTAAAATTTTCAGAATTATCATTCTTATTTTCTTGGGTTGATGTAGATTCAGATAGAAAGTCCTCTAATTTCATTTCGGATTCCATACTATTTTCAAATGTTTTAACTTTATGTTCTAACATTTGAATATAATATTTTTTATCGTCAATGTTAGTATTTAATTTATCAACAACCTCCAATCTCTTTTCTAATGCTTCCATTTGTTCTTCCAGCCAGTTAGCATAGTCGATATACCACACTTCAATTCCAGGTTCATAACCATCAATAATTAATGATACACCAACATTATCACCTTCTGTACTACCATCAGTAGTTAACTCTCCAAGTATAGAAATCTTTAATTTCTCTTTAATATATTCTTCTAAATATTTCATTTTTTTAATTGATATAATAATGTGTTTTAAAAATTCTAATATTTCGGTATATATATTGCTATTTTTTTAACGATATTCTATCGGTTGAGTAATTATACTACCAAATAGCAAACATTCGTAAAATATAAATATATAAATAAAAATTATGAAAAATCAATATCCTTTTTAACTAACCAAGATTCTACAAATCTTCTGATTTCAAAAATCTGAGTTTTTGATAAATCTTCTATCGGATAGCATCCATTTTCATATTCATCTATAGATTTATTAATACAAAGAAACCATCTACCATTACTATCACTACAGTCAAGTAAAATAACAGGATCATCATCAGAACAAAAACCTGTAATTTTTCCTCCGATTTCATTTATGCTCATCTCCCATGTACTTGGGTCTTTGCTATCAGCCCATTTCTTAAAGTCTGATTTCAAACAATTAAGTCTATTCAATTGATTTTCCATAATATATATTTTAAATTATTATAAATATCATATTATATATTATAATATACAAATGAGCCACTTTTTTAAAAAAAGTCTTTCATAATATTATTGATTACTTTCGGTTCCTATATAACAATAACAATTATTCATCATGATGAATTATAGATGTTTCATATTCTTTGATTGGGTCATAATTTTCCGACCACTCATGACCAAATGTACTCATAAATATCCTTTGTATTATATATAATTAAATATAACAAAAATAAAATGTAGAAATTAAAAATAATAATTTTTATTTTTAATTTTTATGTAAAAAATCATAGTGTAATTTTTCATCCTTTATTAATTCGTTTATATTCATTGACTTTATGTCTTCTGCCGCCCAATCACCATCGAGTTCTTCTAATGTGAAGCAAGTTTTTAATATAGGCTTATGTTGTAGTATGCTGTAATCTTTAATATGAGGATAGTTTTTATCTCTTACAGCATGTATACAGAATCCAATATTTTCATTCCAGAAAGCAACAGCATCACTATATTCTAAAACAGTAATATTATTATTAAATACTTTAGCAGATGTATCTACAGTCCATTTTTGCGACTCTACTATATTATAAATTTCTTCTTTCGTCATAATAAAAAAAATAATTATTATTAAAAAAATCATTGATAGTAATCAAACTGTTCATTCAACATATTTGACCATTCATTCTTTTTATCCAAAATTCTATTTGAATATCAGTAAGATTGGAAAACCATTCTTCAAAATATTTGCGATACTTAACATGATTTGATAAATAGAAATCTCGTCGGATATATTCTTTTATATTATTATATTCGAGTTCTGTTAAATTCATATAATTAATCTCCCAGTTCATTTAATATTCTACATAATATTTCTCTTATAGATTCGCATTGTTCTTTCCATGTTTTCTTGTTATCGAGATATGGATTATCTTCGATTTCTTGATATGTCAAAGAAATTTCCGAGATGCCTTCATGACACAAATTACAAATTTTTTCCAATACATCTTCAATATCTTGTTCATCAATTATTGTATTTGTATCAACTTTATATTTCATATCATCATTATTATACATAATTTTATCGTTTAAGTTTTGATAATTCTATAAGACTTTTTATTGCGGCTCTTTCATTATATACCCTTGATGGTACATTATCTTTAAGATTAGGGTTGTCCGACATAATCATATCTCTGACAGTGGTTGCTGATATACCTGCTTCTGTTGCATTTCTTGCCAGCAGGTTTAGGGATATATTATTTCTAAGTATGAATCCAGGAAACCAAGATGTGATTATTTCAAAACCATCACTATAATAAATAGTGAAATTACTTTGTTGGATTTCTGTTACAACTTTTGAATATAGATAGAATCCCCAGTCATGAGAATTGTCTGATTCATTTGTAAGGTCATCTAAAAGATGGAATTTGACATTTTCAATTTTTGCTTCTTGGATAGCATCTTCGGCATATTCTTTTCGGATACTAATAGGGATTGGATTTCGTTCATTAAATTTGTCGGCACTTCCAATAAAAACATGTACTTCATCATTTTCCATAGAAGCCTTTTTAATTAATGCAAGATGTCCGTTGTGGATAGGTTGTAATCTTGCCAATATAACACCGATTGTTTTCAGACTCATATTTTTATGTATTTTTATGTATTGTTATTAAAATTTTCTTAACTTTACTTTTGTTTGAAAAACATCTTGAAAACTCTAAATGATTCAAATCATCTAAAGAAAGCCTATATCTGCGTTTAGACTTTTTTAAGAAATAATATATTTTATCCAAGTCTTTGATTTCTACTGGTATATTAAATTCTTCCAACGACTTAACATATCTATCATTAAAATCATTAACATCAGGTAAAATTATATTTTTCTTTTTATCTTTTGTTTTATCTATATATTGCATTTTAAACTCATAGCATCTTCTACCTATTTCTATTGATGCTAAAATCATATCTGGTAGGTTTAAATCTCTAAATAAAAAGTTACCAACAAACGAACTATAATTGGGTTTCGCTAACAATACTCTAATTGAGTAAATATTACATCTTTTCTTAATATTATTAACGAGTTTATTTCTATTCCAAATATTATTAACTAACTTATTAAAATATTTACCTTTGTTTGTATCTTTACTTTTTATATTAAGTTCTTCTAAACCAAATACTTCACACTTATAATATTTAGCGGTATTAACGAGCAACTTACTTATTTCGTATGTTTCGAATATTCGTTTATTATTAATATAAATTCTTTCTTTTGATTCGCTTGATTTATCCTTTAATCTAAAGTCAATATCATTTATATCTTTTATACTAATAACTCCACTTTTAACAACTTCGAACTTACTGCTACTTTTCCAATCAACAACAGACCAACCAACATAATTGGGGTTTAAGTCAATAGCAAATATCCTGTTTTTAATTGGTTTATAATCAACAAATTGGTTTAATAATGTTTCATCGTAAGTTAAATAAATATATTCGTTGTCTAACTGATAGGTAATAGATATTTGTTTATATTGTTGGAGATGATATAGTTTATTTAGTATTGTCTTATATCTTTTATATCTACCATCAATAGACAAAATAATTCTATCTTTTTTTGTTGGTTTAAAATTAAAAGAGTATAAATCTTCATTAATAACCATCATTCTATTACCATGTTGGTTTGCTTCGCCTATAATGAATAATTTACTTAATCTCTTATTTAGAAACTCATCTTTAGTTATTTTACCTTTACAACGAGCAATAAAATTCTTCTTGCCACCAAATATCAGTTGTTTTTTGTCTTCATCTTTTATTAGTTGTGTAGCATTTTTAACAGCACAGCGTTTAAGATATGACTTAATAAGTGGGATATTATTCAATGAACTTATTTGATGCTCTATATCTTTTTCACTAACACCTTCATATCTCCTATTATAAGCAAAACGAAGCACTGAAGAGTATTGTTTTCTATACTCTTTAATTAAATTTAAACCATCTTCTGTTGTAGTATATTTAATCTTCAGTGTTATCATTTATTTGCTTAATATATATATATTTATAAAATATTTAATAAGTTTTCATAAGAATTAATAATTTTTTAATTCATATTATTTTATTTTCCATATTCTTTTACTTTTATAATATAACCACATTCAGGACATTTGATATAATCATAAATTCTATCAGAATCTTCTGAATTAATTCTTTTCCAATGTTGTTTTACATCATTTGTTTCATAAGTAAAAATGCAGTCGCAATTAGAGCATGTTGCTGTATGTACAATAGGTTCTTTATAAAATTTACCGTGTTTTAAAATCATCATAATGTTTATTTTATATTAATAATATTATATTTTATTATGTCGTTATATTGATAATTATTTAAATTTCTTATCAAATAAATTTACAGGGTCATCTTTCCAAGTTAATTTATATCCTAATAATTTTTCAATTGTTCCTTTAGGCAATGTATTGTAATGAGTATCATCAGAAGGTGGTGCCCATTCTTCCCAATTCATAACGCCATCCAAGTCAATCCATCTAATTGGTTTTTCATCAAATATATATTCTTTAAACTGATATGATTCACCTAAAGTGTTTTTACCGTTTATTGCTACCCATGCTTCATCCATAACTATTAAAATTTTTTATTTATTTTTTATATAAAATTTTTCCTGTGTCATAACTTAATCTATATATTTATCTTTACACCACTTATCGTAATTTTCTTTTCCTCTTAAATCAGTTTCGAGGATATAACCATTTTTATCTTCATTATACTCCCAAGTTTGATTTTGAGATATAAGAATATTATTTAGTTTTGTGATTTCAATTTGAAGTTCTTCAGGATTTCTTAAAAACAATATAAACCTTTTTATAAGTTCCCATTTATTCAAAGTTATACCAAATATAGAATGAAATCTACTGATAGAATCAATACTATAATATGATTTATTTTTTCCCATATCCTAATAAATGTTTTTATTTGTAGCGTCTATTGCCAATCCCATATAAATCAAACCTCTATAATCAATATGATATTTGCAATAGAAATCATGCAAGGTAAATACGTTACCATTAGCATCAAAACTATATTGATTATCCAATAAGTCTTTATGTTCCTCTCTTAATTCCTCTGTCATACTTGACATTGGAAAGAGGTAAGGTTTGATATTTTGGATAGGTGAACAATAACCATATATAGTCTTACAGTTTGAAATCCAAATACTATCTTCAACATGTTTACTAATTCTAATGATGTCCCATTCATTTTCAAATTTATTACCATCTGAATAAACTTCTGCACATTTCACTCCATAAGGCAACCTTGCACAGAGGTCTTTTAATAATAGTTCTTTTTGTTCTTCTGTCATAATTTTTATTCATTTGATGTTGTTGGTACATTTTCACAAACTGCTTTAGGTAAGTTGTCAAGATATTCTTGAGCGAGTTCTGGATTCTGCAACGTCAGTCTCAATGTTCTTGCGATGACGCTCTTTATTTTAATCTTTAACCAAAAATCATCAACACGTGTTGGTGCTTCAATCAGGTCTTTGAATTTTTCTTGTGTCATATCTCTCATTTATCGGTTAATAATTCGGGATTGTTTAATCTCTTTCCAAGTTTAATTATAAACACATCTTCGGTTGGTGCGCCCCATTCGGGTTTGCCTTTGCCGATTGTAATACTCTCTATCTCGAATGTTATTGTTCGCTTCGTGTAGCCGTAAGAGAACTTGGCTAAATCAAAGTGTTTTATCCCCAAATCACCTTTGGTAATATCAAAATCATCGTCAAGAAAATGAGTGAGTCTTTTAAACCAATAATCACTTTGTATTCTATACTCCTCGGTCTTAACTCCGCTTTCAATCATTTCGTACCACTTCGTTTTAAGTGGCAAATGTAGTATCTTCATTCTTCACATCCTTTCATCAGTTCGGGATTATCATAAATGTTGCCGATTACTTCTACTCCAAGTAACAAATCGTCTATAATAGTGCCATTGATGTCCTCATTTTCACCATCTTTAACACCTAAACAATCTATAAGGTCTTCTAAATCCTTAATACCATAACAGTGAAGAGGTCTTATATAGTCATCATCTTCCACAGCAAACATTCCGTTTTCAAATACAACCACATCCTCTTTTACCTTGGCGTAAGTTTGACTGAATTGCAAATGCAAATCACAATCGGGATTTACACAAAACGTTTCCACATCTGTATAACGTATAATATCCCCCTCATAAATCTCCTTGCCGTTTTTGTCTTTGAGACCTGTGAATTGTCCTACGGTATTAGTTTCAACTTCATATAACATTCTATCAACAGATTTTAAAGATGATGGAGATACACTAATACTATAATCACAATCTAAATGTATAGTAGGTTTTGGAGTTGGCATTAGATATCCATACATCCACATGCCATCATAATTTCTTCCTCTGAATTTAATTTGTCGTGTCATAATTAATAAATGTTTAATCCTGTTGTATCTATTGCAAATCCCATTGGAATAAGTCCTCTGAAATCAAAGTGATTAGTGTAGATCCAATTCATTAATTTATCAAGATGTGTTTCAACATCAAATCCTTTGTTTAAGAAAAAAGTAATTCCAGTACATTCATTGATTTTGATATAATCCCTTCCTACTGAATCTAATATAGAAATACCAAATAAATTAAATAATTCATTTGCTTGTTCCTCATTCATACTTGACATTGGAAATAAATATGGCTTGACTTCTTCAACGTCACTTGGATCATCGGCATTATCTAACATATCAATTCCTTGCAATGTCTCAACCTTGCCATTGACTGAAATTTTCACACCATAAGGTAATCTCGCACAGAGATCTTTATTTAGTAAATCTTTTAATTCTTGTGTCATATGTTAATTACTTATTTATCATTAAAATTATTTGTTCGATAAGTCCATATAATACATCTACATAATAATCAATGTCATCCGCCCGTGTAATAAGTTCGGTATATTTTAAACCATTATTGTAATATATATTCAATGCATAACAACCATCGTCATCATATTCGATATCTTCATTATCATTATCGACCCAATGAAAATTAATTTTATTGATATCAGATTTTCTATAATATCCTTTTAATATTTTAATGAATGTGCCACAATCCTTAATGATAGGTTGTCCTTCCTCAAATTCATAATCCTCAAGCATATCATCAATAGTGTAAAAATCTTCTCCATCATATTCATGTTGCACATCAATAATTGTGATATATTTGTTCACAATTTCTTCATCAATAATTTCATTTTCAGAAATCATTTTTACAAAATCATCGGTTGTTAATATATATTTACAATCGATTTCACTACTTCTTATTTTACACTTTTTCCATTCCCAATCAGTTAGTTTTCCATTTTTAACAGTCCAGTAGACTACAAAAGCATGATTATTCTCAAAACAGGAATCGATAAATCCGTCGACATCATCTCCATAAGAATTATATGTTCTATCACAAAATTTTATACAATCTTTATCGTCATCATCCAATTCTCCAAGATAATTAGACATAAGATTATAAAATTTGTCAAAATCCATATTTTTGACAACTTTGAATATCTGACTATTGTTATTGCACATTACTGCGAAATTAAATACGTTTTCTTTGTTTTTCATATTAACAATATTAATTTAAGTTTAACAATATTAATTTAAGTTTAAATTATTCTATTTGATTTTTTATTAAGTATTTTTGATATCTTCCACATACTGCAAAGGTCTTTCAATAATTGTTTTCGTTCTGTGTCATATTATATTGTTTTATTATTAAAATAAAAAATAATAAAAATAATTATTTTTTTTAATAGTTATTAATTTCTATCTATTATTCCAGAAGCCACCATTATTTTTAAATTTAACAACTAATTGACATTCTCGTTGATTATAACTTACATCAAATCCATTTTGAATAAGTAACTCTCGCAACCCATCTTGATCGTCAATTAATGCAAATGAGTTATTTGTTAATTGCATTTGAATTAATGGTAGTACTTTATTTAATGCAATTTGTGCTTGCATTTGTTCTGCTAAATTCATAATTTAATTATTTAGTTTTATTTATTTTAAAGTATTTCTCATTTTGAAATATCATTCGGAAGTTTACTCATTATTCTTGTGTTAAAATATATAGCATATATTATTCATACATACCAGTCAAAAATCCAAGAATATAACAAAATAAGCATGCTATTATAATTAAAATTGCCATATATTATTCCTCCTTTTTCAAATATTCTTTGTTGAAATAATTTTTTTTAATTAACCATTTAATGCAATCTATGATATTGTCATAGATATTATCTTTGTTACAAAAGACGTGCCTCAACCCTTCCATATCAGTGTATTCTATTCTATTCTTATAAAAAACAGGTTGATAATAAGAAATACGTGATGGTATAACTGACACCCATTCTATTTTATTAGGCAACATAGCGATAAGTCTATGCAAAGACCAAGCAGGAATAAAACAGGAGTCTGATCCTCTTGGTGGACAATTTTGTATATCCCAACAACCTTCCCACCATCTGTAATGATGCATATCAGATGTATTAGGATTCAACCCTAAATCAATCAATCTTTTTGATTGTTCCTTGTTAGTACATATTTGTGTGTTAAATTCCATGTTTTTTCTTTTGATGTAATTGTATCTTCTCCCTGCATAATATTATTCATATCAGTATCGTCATTCTTTTATTGAAAAATATGCAATGGTTTCTCCTTCAAGGTTTAATTTTATTGTTGTCCAATCGGAATATGCTTCTGTTTTTTCATCAAAACACATATTTTCCAAAAAATATTCCTTTATGAATTTTTTCAGAAACACCTCATTTTCAGATTTCCATTTTTTGTAAGCATTTTCTTTTTCTCTTTTTTTGATGCTTTCGATTTCGTTCTGGTGAGATTTTTTCAGTTCATTAAGTTCGGAACATTTTGCGTAATACATGTTACGATATTCTTCTACTTGTTTTTCTAAATCTGCTTTTTTCATTTTTTTACTTATTACAATACAAAGATAATACAATTTTATAAAACAACCAAATTTTTTGATATTAAATTAAAAAAATAATAATTATTTTTATAAAAAAAGCGGATATAAATTTATCCGCTATAAATATTTTTATAAGATATATTCTAATATGAAATTTTTTACTTGGTAATTTTACAAAATAGATGTTATTAAAATCTATCTATCTCTAATATGTTAATTGATGTTTTTGTTTATAAAAACAAATAATCATATTTATATCTTGCTATCCAAAGTGTTATATTAATAGATGTTTAATCCTGTTGCATCAATAGCAAGTCCCATTGGAATAAGTCCGTTTATATCAAAATGGTTTTTCAACAACCATATATAAAGAATATTAATTACTTTTATACCATTTATGAAAGTATTTTCACTAATTCCCCATTCACTTGTGTTTTTACGTGGAATAGCATTGTTTATGTCACCCCACATATAGCGGAATTTACCGTTTGTGATAGTAATTAATTCTTCTTTCTGCGCATCAGACATACTTGAAAGAGGGAAAAGATATGGTTTAATATACTCAATACTTTGATAACCTTCATCTGCAAAAAGTCTAACTTTTTGAGCATTTAAATCTAATAACCATATTGTTGCAGGTTCAAAACTATTATAATAAGTATTTTGTACTTTAACCTTATAAGGCAACCTCGCACAGAGGTCTTTCAGTAATAAATCTTTTTGTTCTTGTGTCATAATCTTAAAATTTAAATGGGATAATATCGTCCAACAAACACCAAGCGATTACATCTTCATCATAATGTCTTTCCCAATGGTCACCATATTTATTTGGAGCGGCTAACCACATATCTACCTCAACTTCATGATGTTTGGTTGTTATTAAATATTTTCCAAAACTTTCTTTTGGTGTTCCTGTTTGCCACTGTATTATTAAATTCTGTGTCATAATTAAAATTATTCAAACATTTTTTGTAATTTATAAATAAATTCATTCGCCTGTTCCACATCATAGTCCCTATCTTCATTATTAGGATGATCACATAGGATATGATATAATACTTTTGAAATTGTCTTATAACTCTTTGCCATTTTAATTGCTTGAGTCATTGATTCCTCATCCAATCCAAATGAAAAATCTTTTTGACTATTTATTACTTCTAAAAGCCTATTTAATAAATCTCTTTGTCTCTGTGTCATAATAAAAAATATTCAAACATTTTTTGTAATTTATAAATAAATTCATTCGCCTGTTCCGCATCATATTCATTTTGAAACATTTACGGTTAAGTTCTGTGTTAAACCATTACCTTTCACATTCACTTTTTTATTCAAGCATTTAGATAAAAGTTCTTCTATCGTTTTAGGAATATCTTCAAACTTTACACTTTCTAAATCAGGGTATAATGTTTTTTGATAAATCTCCAATGCAATATCCATATCTATTTTTTTATCCATATAAACTTTGCAATTTCTTTTTTGTTAAACAATTATTTTACTTTTTACTCTGTAAAGATAATATATTTTGAAAAATATTAATTTTTATCATCTTCTATTGTATATTTAATTTCAACTACTTGAGGATTGTTTACCATGTTACTTCAGGGATATGGTAGAGTTTATAATATATCTTTCAATTCTTATTTACGCAATATAGTCTTCTATATACCATTTGTTGCCGATGATTTGCTTGTTCTCCTTGATGTCTAACAGGCATTGGTTATACCATTTTTTATCGACATAATCAAGGTGCAAGTCGTTGCTCAATTTGCGTTCCAATCGTTCAATGCTTTTTCTTTTGATACAATTATATGCAATGTATTTTTTTGAAGTTTCGTCAATAAAACATATATATTTTTTCAAACCATTATTATATGTATATCCAATAACAGTTCCTTCTCTTTCTTTATCAAACAATCCATGTACATTAGTAAGATACGTCTGCAATACGCAAATGATATCTCCCATATTTTCCAATGGTTTTTCTTCTTTTAGTTTCCAACGAAGATTGCTTATCATAGCATTGAAATCGTGTGTTACATTAGATAACATAACGTAATATGGATCTGTTCTCAAACATTCACTTTCATGGTCATATATTTCCCAAGATAATTTTTTATATAAATCTAATAAACCTCCAAAATATCTTTCGTCGAAAGTTACCCAAAATGGATTTTCTTTAATAATGTCGTGCAATTCTTTTATTTTTTCAATCCTATTCATATAATAATTATTTTTTTTTTATAGTTTTTTATATGATAATTCGATTTCTTGTGGACTGTTATCATATGTTACTTCTGGAAATAAAGATTTTGGTAAATATCCATACTCTCCTGTTGCTGTCCAAAAATTGTGCAACGGGTCTTCAACGAGTTTTGGTTTATTTATAAATATTTTCAAACTTCCAGTGTCTATTTGTTCTTTATTGATTATTAAATCAGCATCTCTTGCTATCCAGACTTTCATTTTTATAATTTTTATTTATTAAATATTCGTTTAACTTTGCTATTACACATTTTATATGAATTACCTAAATGTGTTGGTGCAACAAATCCCATTTTATATAATTTTCTTGAATATATTGGTGGATTTAATTTTATATGTTCTTTAGTTATTGAATAAGCAAAAAATTCTCTAATGACTGATAATAAAGAACGTTCATAATCACCATGTGTCCAATTCATGTATTTTTCAATATTAGAATTCCAAACAAACATTCTCAATTCGGACATTCCTGATGTTATTCCCATATCATTTAAATCATCAATATAATTTAAAAGTATTTTTAATACATCGGAATTGGTTTTAACATTATATCCGTCTAATTTTAATATCATTTTGACATCATCAAAATCAGTACGTTTACTATTTTTTATGATGTCTTCTTTCTTTGTGTATCGAGGTTGTCTGTACCAACCTTTTGTCCAAAGAATAAAATTATTTAATCTATTTATATTCATACTCATATTTTTATAAATTTAAAAAAATTATATATATTTAAATTAGTTTCATTTAATGCTAATCCATTTTCAATTAAACCCTGATAAATCAAAATGATTTTTTATTAAACCAATCAATTGATTCTTGAGGTTCAATGGCTGATGCATAATATTTTAAATTATTAATTAATCCCAATAATCTAATTTTATCATCATCATTTTTTATATTTACACTTAATTCATTTATTTGCCTAAGTGTATTCTGATAATTGTTTTTAAAATCATTATTTTTTCCAAACATAATCCTAATAAATATTTAAGTTAGTAGCATCTATTGCAAGTCCTAATGGAATTAAACCATTACAATCGAAATGATTTTTATAACACCATTGAATAGGATCTGCCATAGATTTAGAAAATAATTGTAATTGTTCTTCTTTTCCATTAAATTTACCTTCCAATACTTCATATAAAGGATTAAAATGTAAATTATTCCACTCTTTTTCTTGTTTCCCATTCATACATGAAAGAGGAAATAAATATGGCTTAATATCTTCAACACTGACCTCACTAACACTCCAATCCCAATCAAGTGAATCGTCGTGATAAATATTAAAATATTTACCATCAAATCCTTTTAACTTATCAATAGTAGTTTCACCTATTTTTGCAATGTTTTCATGATGATATCCATCACTATTTTTAATTGCGCATTTTACTCCATAAGGCAACCTTGAAGAAAGATCTTTCAGTAATAAATCTTTTTCGTTCTGTGTCATATTATATTACTTATCATTCTTTATTTTAATAATTTCACTTGAAATTTGCATTGTATTCAAATTATATTTGTTACAATCAATAATCGCATCTATTGACAGTGGCATATTACAAGTATATTCTCCACCATCTCTATGATATCTAATCCCACCAGAAAATGGACAATCATTACAATCTGTTTTGCCTTTTTTAACTTTTAATATAAATTCACTCATAATTAATAAATGTTTTTATTTGTAGCATCAATTGCCAATCCCATAGGTATGAGACCTCGATAATCGATGTGGTTTTTGTGGAACCAATCAATTATTGCTTCTATAGCATTTAACGAAGTAGGCAATTTATGCCATTTTCCGTCATCTAAATAGAACTTGAAATAATAGAAGTCACAATCTTTTGCAATAAACCTTAAATAGAATTCGTATTTCTGATCCTCTGTCATACTTGAAAGGGGAAACAAGTATGGAGTTATGAATGATATATCATACGAATCACCATCCTCACCTATAATAGTATCTTCTTCCATAAATGATATTTTTATATTTCCTCCAACTTTAGTTGAAGACTTAACTCCATAAGGCAATCTCCCTGCGAGGTCTTTTATTAAAAGTTCTTTACTTGTCTGTTCCATAATTAGTTAATATTTATAAAGTTAATTTATCTTTGACTCCATAACCATTGTTCAAAAGCGTTTATAACAGGTTTGTAATCTTTGATATAATTATTATATGTACTTTCACTTACTTCAGCAAACCAACCCATACCTACAGGACATGTGAAGTAAAGAAATTTATGATGGAACCAATAGTGCATAAAAGCACATTTAATTTCAGCTTCATCATGATTTTCAAATCCATCTATTTTTTTCCATTTTTTCTCAGTGAAAAAAGAATAATGATTAAAATAACCTACTAAGTTAAAAAACCATTCACATAATACTTTTTCTTCTTCTATCATAATTAATAAATTTTTAAATTTGTTGCGTCAATCGCCAATCCTTTTTCAATCAATCCTCGATAATCGATGTGGTTTTTATGATAAAAATGCATCAATTGATCCAATTGTTCAGCATATATAAACTCACCTTCTTTCCAGTTGTCTGTGTCATCGGAACTTATATAATTCACAATATGTGTATATTCTTTCTTCTGTTCATCATTCATACTTGAAAGAGGAATAAGATAGGGTTTGGTTAAGATTATTTCACATCGTACACCTGGTATAGTACTACAGAGAAAATCATCTTCTTCAATATCTACACCTACGATATAATCATCCACATATTCTTCATTCCAATATGAATATACACTAGCCTTAACACCATATTTCAACCTTGCACAAAGGTCTTTGAGTAATAAATCTTTTTC
>JAEIGA010007822.1_pt1 | contig 16221 bp, 30 predicted proteins | sample 9270691 | NCBI WGS metagenome assembly JAEIGA01 (sample SAMN17057246, study PRJNA624740) | gut metagenome | biome: biome; isolation source: fecal sample | host: Bos grunniens | place: China: Xizang | collected 2019
AGCGCACAGCAGGGTCGAACGCCGGAGGACAGCGCAATCCTCGACCCGTCAGCGTTCAGCTGTTGCGAGGCGCTAGATCAGGGAGGTCGGGATTATGAGCGACCTTTATGAGATTGATCTGGTCGAAGGTGCGCAGAGTTTCACTGTGAACCTCGGCGGCGTTGCATACCGCTTCCGCATCACATACCGCGATGCATTCCTCGGCGGTTGGTTTCTCGATGTTGAGAAGCTCGACGGATCCGATGCGATCCTCGGCATTCCGATGCTCCCGATGAACGACCTGTTCGCGCAGCATGAATACAAGAACTTCGGTCACCTGTATGTGATCGTCGGCAATGGCGAGTACAGACAGCCGACTTTTGAAGACATGGGAACCAATGTCCGACTCATCTGGAGTGCAGACGAATGGAATACAAGCAGTGGCTCCGATTCTGCAAGCTGACAGTCGCGGTCGACGGCTCTAATACTGAAGCCATCGACCTGTCCGACTTCCGCGTGAAGTTCCAGATCTCGCAGGCGGTTGTTGGCAAGCCTACGACAGCCGAGATCCTTGTCTACAACGTATCGCAGTCCACCATCGACCGGATTGCCGTTCCGACGAACAGGATGGTCAAGAAGTACCGCCTCAAGGTGATTCTTGAAGCCGGATACCAGGCTGATCACGCGACGATCTTTCAGGGCGATCTCTGGTGGAAAAGCACAGGCCGAGAGTCCGAGACCGACACGTTCATGCGATTGATAGCAGCCACAGGCGACCGCGCTCACCAATACGCGGTCGTGAACGCTTCTTTGCCAAAGGGAGCGACGCAGGCCGACGTGTTCGGCGCTGTGGCTAAGTCGATGGCAGAGAAAGGTGTGACGGCTTCAGGAATTCCCGTCGAGATGGCGACAAAAACGAAGCTCCCTCGAGGGAAGGTTCTCTACAGCATGTCGCGAGATGCCATGCAGGGACTCGCCGACGTGAACAACTTTGCGTGGGGATACGGAAGCAATGGCCTGATCGCCATTCCGAAGGATCCGACCTACAAGAAAGGCGAGGACGTGATCGTTCTCAATGCGCAGACAGGCTTGATCGGCAGACCGACGATGACTGTGAACGGTCTCGAGCTTCAATGCCTGTTGAATCCGCGCATCGATGTCGGTTCGCTCATTCAGATCGACAACAGTGTGATCCAGAGGAGCGCAATCGACACATCGGACAAGGCCGTCCTCGAGAGAGCCGACAGAGTGTCCTCGGATGCCTTCGTCTCAAGCAATGGCCTGTACCGCGTTTACAGTCGACAGTTCACAGGCGACACACGCGGTAATGAGTGGTACGCCAAGATCATCGCTTTCGGCGTGAACGCGACCGAGCGTCCTGACACGCCGAACCTATATAACACCTTCCCGAACTTATGATCGAAGCGAACACCTATATCCAAGATCAGAATCAGGAACAGGCGCAAGCCTTGACGGGCTTGCAGTCTCGCATGTGGACGGCGATCCCTGGCATCGTCCAATCGTTCGATCCTGTCGCCATGACGTGCGAAGTGCAACCGGTGATACAGGGCAAGCGCAGGGACGAGGACGGATCGATTCAGCTCGTGAATCTTCCGCTGTTGCTCGACTGTCCTGTGTTTTTTCCGCATGCCGGAGGATGTTCTCTGACGTTCCCTGTGAAGGCCGGAGACGAGTGTTTGGTCGTGTTCTCCTGCCGAGCCATCGATCTCTGGTGGCAAAGCGGAGGAGTACAGCCCCCCGTCGAAGTGAGGATGCACGATCTCTCCGATGGTTTCTGCCTTGTCGGTGTTTACTCTCAGCCTCATGTCATCCCGAACGTGAGCACGAGCGCGGTTCAGCTGCGGAGCGACGATGGCGAGGCTTACGTTGAGATCAATCCATCGTCTCATGACATCGCGATCAAGACTCCGGCTGACATCAACGTGGAATGCACGGATCTGTCGATTCAGTGCGAGACGATGAGCGTCACATGCACGGAGACGGAGATCAGCGCATCGGCATCGGTCACCATCAACGCTCCGGTCATCAATCTGAACGGACAGATCAACGGCGGCGGCGAAGGCGGCGCAAGAGCGGCGTTCACGGGCGACGTGAATGTCACGGGCGACGTGACGGCAGGAAGCATCAGCCTCAAGACACACGTCCACTCTGGTGTCCAGAGCGGCAGTGACACATCAGGACAGCCTGTCTAAAGGATTCACAAATGAGAGTGAGAAAGATGTCGACCGACGGCGATTACCGCCTCGGCCACGGCGATGCCGACTTCTATCAGGATCAAGCGGAAGCGGTCGCACAGGACTGCATGACGCGCTTGGCGCTGTGGCGCGGCACTTGGTTCATCGACACGCTCGAGGGTACTCCCTGGCTTCAGCAGATCCTCGGAAAGCATGAAGCGGTCGATGTGGTTCTCAGGAACCGCATCCTAGAAACCGAAGGCGTTCTCGGCCTTGCGGAGTTCGAGAGCGTCCTAGATCCTGACAACAGGCGCATCACGATCAGCGCGACGATCAACACAAGGTTCGGCGCAGCCGAACTTAGCGGAGCGATTTAAATGGCAATTTCTGATCCGGTCTTTCAGATCACAGACAACGGCGTGACCGCGCCGACTTACGCGGAGATCTTGGAATATTTTCAAGACAAAGCGAGGCAGATTTTTGGTCAGGACATCAACATCGATCCGGACACGGCGGACGGGCAATTGCTCGCCATCGTCGCGGTCGCTTTGCATGATGTGAACTCACAGGCCATCGCCACAGCGGCGGCTTTCAATCCTCAGACGGCGACAGGAACGGCTCTGGACAGTGTCGTGAAGGTCAACGGCCTGACGCGCAGAGAGCCGACGCATTCTCAGGTCGATCTCCGTATTGTCGGGCAGGCCGGAACGCAGATCACGAACGGCGTGGCGGTTGACTCGTTTGAGAATCGCTGGCTCCTGCCGGATTCGGTTGTGATTCCTATCTCGGGTGAGGTCACTGTCCGCGCTACTGCCGAGGAACTCGGTGCAATCGAGGCTGAAGCAAACAGCATCACGCAAATCGGAACGCCGACTCGCGGATGGCAGACAGTCAACAATCCGAGCGCCGCCATCGTCGGCATCGCTGTTGAGACGGACACGGAACTGCAAAGACGGCAGTCGCAGTCGACGAGCCGCGAAGCCGTGAGCCTGTGGGAAGCCATCGTCGCGTCCTTGTATGAAGTCGACAACGTCACTCGCGTGTCGGGTGTTCACAACGACACGAACAGCACGGACTCGGACGGCATTCCTGCGCATTCGATTGCGATGGTCGTGGAGGGCGGCGACGTTCAGGAACTCGCCGACACCATCTGGAAGAAAAAAGGCGAAGGCGTTGCAACCTATGGCTCTCTGTCGCAGACGATTGTCGATGAGTTTGAGAACACCTATACAGTGCAGTTCTCTCGTCCGACGATCAAAGACATCGCCATCACCATCACGATCAGTCAGGACTACGGCTATACGACAGCGAAACTCGCGGTCATCAAGCAACGCATGGCGGACTTCATCAATGCTTTGCCCATTGGCGAGGATGTGAATCTGGTGCGAGTGCTGAGTGCCGCTGTGACGGGCGAGAACGGAGTGCCGGACACGACGTTCAAGGTGACCGCCATCACCATCGGCGAGGTCGGCGAGACGCAGGCACAACAACCTGTCGTGATCGATTGGGACGAGGCGGCGGCGTGTGACGTTGATGACATCACCATTCTCGGAGTCTGATCATGGCGGACTCAAATGAATACACAGGCTTAATCGCAGGGCATTGGGCGCAAAAGCCGAAGTTTCAGCAGTGGATCTATGAACTGACGGAGCCTTTCCGCATCGCTCGGGAGCGGTTCGTCCAGATGGCGGTCGAATCCTTCGACCTCGACAAGGCGGTCGGCGCACAGTTAGACGCTGTAGGCGCTCGGATCGGCTTGGCTCGTGGCTTGCCTGTTGCGATCTCGGACGTGTTCTTTGCCCTCGACGATGTCGACGGCATCGGCTTGGATTTGGGTGTGTGGCTGACGAAGTTGGACACCACGACGGCGCTCGTCACGATGGGCGACAACGTCTACAGGATGGCGCTGAAGGCAAAGGTCGAACTGAACCATTACGACGGCACTCTTGAAAAGATCACGAGCGCCCTGCTGGCGCTGTTCGACGCTTTCCAATCGAGGGAAGCGCTGATCGCTGTCATCGACGCGCAGAGCATGCACATCATCATCGACGTGGTGAAGGCGAACGTCAACCCGATCCTGCTTGCGCTGCTTGAACAGCACTTTCTGGACACTGTCGCCGCAGGCGTTGGCGTGAATTTCGTGGACGGACTGTTTCCGTCGTTTGGCTTTGACGAGTCGACGTACTTGGTCAAGGGTTGGGATCGAGGTCATTGGACAAAGGAAGATTAACAAATGGCTGAAAACAAGTTCACGCCATTCGCGAACGCTCAAGGCGCGAATGTGCTGTCGTATGAAGATTGGCTTGAGATGCAGACGCTTATCGGCAACGGCTTCCAGAGCGGCATCGCCATCTCGGAGCAGTTCAATCGTCTGCTTGCACAGGGCGCGGCGGCAGGATATGCCGTCGGGCAGTACATCGTCGATCAGTTAAACATCGACGCGGATCCGCTCGATGCTGAGTCGCTTGCGCTCAACTTCAAGCAGGCCATGACCTTCCTGCCTCTTGCAGGCGGAACGATGACAGGCTCGATCCAGTTCTCGACTGTGAGCGGTACGACGGGTCGGACACTCATCCAAGGCGGCATGGCCGATACGGACAGTTTCCGCATCCGGATCAGCGGAACGGCTGCAGACGCAGGACTTGCCGAGATCGCCACGAGCGGAGACGGAAATGAGCCGATCTACATCAGGCAGTACAGCGGAGCGTTCAGCACTCTCACTCGGTCTCTGACGCTTCTGGATGCGTCCGGCAATTCGGCGTTCCCTGGTCAGGTCAGCGCGACAGGCGGCTTCGTCGGAAACCTCACGGGACGAGCCACGAGCGCAGGCACGGCAGACAGCGCGATCAAAGCACAGCAGGACAGGAACGGACAGGTCATCGACCAGACGTACTCTCCGATCTTGGTAGGCGAACTCAAGTGGTACGCAGGACGGACTGTTCCGAATGGCTATCTTCTGTGCGACGGACGAGCGGTGAGCCGTACGACCTACAGCCGTCTTTTTGATGCCATCGGCACGATCTACGGCGCAGGCGACGGCGCTACGACGTTCAATTTGCCGAACGGAAACGGCAGAACGCTTCAGGGCGGCGCAGCGGCTGATGTCGGAACGTACAAGAACGCAGGACTTCCGCCGATCACGCACACGCATTCGGGAACGACGGCAAGCGCAGGAAACCACACACATACTCGTGGCTCGATGGAGATTACAGGCTCGATCAACATGGCTCGACAGGGTGGCGCGATGACGTGGGCTTCTAGCGGTGCTTTGTCGTATGGGGCTTCTTTTAATGCCCGTGTTGCAAGCGGTGCAGATGATGATTGGGGAAGCAAAATTGTTTTCAAGGCTTCTAATGGTTGGAGCGGTTCGACCTCATCCAATGGCGCTCATACTCATACATTTACAACGGGAAATAACTCTGGCGTAAATGCGATCTACGGCGCTTCTAGCACTGTTCAGCCTCCCGCAATGATCGGGATGCTCATCATCAAATACTGATAGGGATTTAGAAAGATGGCTACGAATAAATTGCTTCCCTTTGCGAACGGAGTCGGCGCAAACGTCACCGATTACGACACATGGTCGGCGCTTTCCACGCTCCTCTCTCAGGGCTTTACGACGGGCGTGGCTCGGTCGGATTACGCAAACCGAGTCTTCGCGCAGGGCGCTCTCGCTTCCTACATCCTCGGTCAATTCGTCGTCGACCAGACGGCGCAGGATGCCGACCTGAATGAAACGACGTTTTATACGAATTTCAAGAATGCGCTCCTCACGTATATCAAGGCGAACTCGGTCACTCTGAACACGAATCAAACCATCGGCGGCACGAAGACGTTCTCCACAACGCCGAAAGCGCCGACCGCCACGGCAGGAGACAATTCGACGAAGGTGGCAACGACCGCTTTTGTGAAGAAAGCGATTGACGATCACACCGATTCGATTAAACCCGTTTCCTATGGTGAGCAGACGCTCACCGATGAGCAGAAGGCACAAGCAAGAACGAACATCGGCGCAATTGACGATACGGATGTTGTGACGATCACCACCGCTCAGACAATCACAGGTGACAAGACTTTCACAAAGCCGATTGTTACTACAAATGCCGAATCAGCAAAGCGCAGTACTTCGGATTCTTACTTTGTGATCTTCGGCGGCACGAGTAGGAATAACGGCGCTTTTCTGAATCTGATGGGAAGTTCCTATTCAACGCCGGGGGTTTTCCGGCTATCTGCTGTTCTGAACTCATCCACTAAACGTGCCTTGGAGGGTTACCCTGATGGAACTTTGAATTGGGATGGCAACGGCGTTCTGACTTCCGCCAATGGCGTGACGCTCGACACGGCGCAGACGATTACGGGTGCAAAAACATTCAATGCCAACATCGTCATGAAAGGTACTAGAAGCATCTTTTGTGATGCGAACGATTCTTATGTTCAGCTTGTCGGCGGCACTTCCGTTTCTGTAAATGCTCCAGCAATCACGCTATCCGGAAATAATCGGGCACAAAGAGCCGGATCTTTCAGGCTGTGGACGGGCGAGGTAAATAATCAAAGGCCATATCTTGATGGCACTCCCAGTGGTTCTTTAACTTGGGACTCCAAGGAAATCGAGCGAGTTTCTGAATCAGGGACGGGATATATTAAATATGAATCAGGTTGGCAAATCTGCATTGGAATAATTACTTCCGCCGCCGATGCAACCTCTGCAACGATTACCTTCCCATCGCCCTTCTTAAACGCGAACGCGGTTACAGTAAATGCGATGCCTGCATTTGACGGATATGTTTATGCCACTTCAATCACAGCAACGGGTGCTGAATTTGCGCTTCCCGTAACGGATGTTGCCAAGTATTTCAGATACATCGCCATCGGTAAATGGAAATAATTGGAGTTAAAAATGATCGGAACGAAATTCAATAAACCGCTTCAGCCTGATTTTATTCGCCCCGATGTGCCTGAGTATATCGAGGTGGAAAAGACGCGCACAGTAACCGAGTATGTTCCCGAGGAGATTATCGACCCCGAGACGGGCGAGAAATCAACGATTTACAAAAAGGTCACGCGCACCGAGAAATACACCGAGCAGGAAGAAAATCCCGAGTGGAGCAAACTGATTCCGAACCCCGCGCCGAATACGCTCAAGAAATACTCTGAAGCGGCGGCATGGTGCAACGAGAATAACGCTCATATCGAGGACAAGGGCGAGTATTACGAGGTCGTGGAGAATGCCGTTCCGTCCGAGGATGATGTCAAGGCGGCGAGGATCGCCGAACTGAAGCGCCTCCTCGCCGACACGGACTACATCGCCGTGAAAATTGCGGAGGGCGCGGCGACCCGTGAGCAGTACGCCGACCTGATCGCACAGCGCGAGGCTTGGCGTGAGGAAATCCGTTCTCTGGAGGCGTAAATGGTTCACGGAATTATCAGCGCGGTCTTCGCGCTTGCGCTCTCCTGTATCGACCCGTTCCTCTGCTTTCTTCCGGCGGCGTTCTATCTCGGTCGTGAGCATTCGGAGGCAGAGTATCGGTACATGAAGGCGCACCACACGACCAGAGCGGACTCCCCGTGGTACATGGGTTGGCTCCCCGAGTCGTGGACGCTCGATGGCGTCCTCGACTTCCTGATCCCTCTGGTTGTCTGCTTCATCGTCTTCTACATGGCCATTACGTACGGGGTTTGATATGCAATCTCTGCAAGATATGAGCCGCGTCCAGATCGCCGAGGTCTGCGCGTGCTTCGCCGCCGTCGGAGGCTTCCTCAATTATTGGGTTAAGGTCACCGAAGGCAGAGACTTCTCCGTCCGGGAAGTCGTCGTATACACCGCCACGTCCGCGTTCGCCGGGTTTATGGCGTTCGAGCTGCTGGATTACCTCGGGTTCCCGCCCGGCGTCTGCGCGGCGCTCTGCGGCATGGCCGGGTGGATGGGTACAAGGCTTCTCCGCATCGGTGAAGCCATCATCCGCAACAAGACCGACGTCGATAAGGAGCAGCCGAAATGAAATTCGCAGACTTTGACCCCGCCCTAGCGGCGGACTTCGTCGCGCAGTTCGAGGGCCTGTCCCTCACTGCGTACCGATGCCCCGCCGGGGTGCTCACCATTGGCTACGGCCACACGGGCAAGGACGTCCTCGAGGGACAGAGGATCACCAAGGACGAAGCGCTCGACCTTCTTGCGTCCGACCTGACGAAGCACTTCGACGCAATCAAGCGGATGATCACAGTCGAGGTCACGGAGAACCAATGCGTGGCGCTCCTGTCCTTTGCTTTCAACGTCGGCGCGACCAATTTCCAACGCTCGTCCGTCCGCAAGAACCTGAACCGAGGCGCTCCGCTTCAGGCGGCTGAGTCGTTCCTGCTGTGGAACCGAGCCGGAGGAAAGGTCTTACCAGGCTTAACGCGGAGGAGGAACGCCGAGCGTCGGCTGTTCTTGAAGCCATGAAGGAGACGATTGCATGGATCCTCGCCGCTGTTTGGGCGGCGGCGTTTCTCATCGTGAAAGTGGACAACGTGCGACTTGATTCTGAACTTTCCAAAATCAAGTCGTTCGCTCATCAGCAGGAGGTGGAGCATGCGAAGAAAATCGCAACCGCGACGGACAGCATCCTTGTCGCGTCTCGGGAGTACGACGCTGTGCGTTCTGAGCGCGACGTTCTGTCTCGCAAGTTGCTCAACGCAACCCGTCGCGGTCGAGAAGCCGATTCCCTCGGAACTTGTCAGCGCCGAGTTACCGATCTGGAGAGCATGGTCAGAGACCTACACGGAATGGTTGAGAAGTGCGACGCAGGATGGAACGGCTGTGCAAGACGAAAGGACGCTCTCGTCGAAGCCGTAAAGTGAGTTGTCAAATATTATTTGACAACTGACCGCATGCGACGGACATTTATGTCCGTACCATCAAAAGGAAAACTCCTAGCGATTGGCGTCGCTAGGAGCCTTGAGGGTATGACATGAAGGATGTCAGCGGAAATTATATCAAACCATTTTCGCCACTTGACAAAAATAGTCAGATCCGTATCATTCGCATCCGTTCCGGATTTTGTCTCGTTTCCATCCGCAATTAAAACGAGGCTCGTTTATCAGGTTTTGAGAGATTGCAAAACTTGGCTTGAGAACGTCACTCCGTCAGCCGTCTCAGATAAGGCTGATTCAAGGTCGCAGGGATGAACTCCTGCGATGGTGCTGAGACTGCTACGCTACGACTGAGTACCGAACGCCGAGAGTCCTCTCGACGGGAGGGAAAGGCCGAAGCACCGCGAGTCTTCTCCACGAAAGTGGAGGTGTTTCGCGAAAGATAAAGCCTCCGAGAGCCGCTTCTCGAAGGCTTTTTCTTTATCACTTGGCAAAAACTTGCCAAGTATGCAAGTAACTATGCAAGTAACTATGCAAGTTACTATGCATGTTGACTGGTCAATTTTTTAAAAGTGGGGATTTCCCCTCTTTTAAAACTTCCTCCGCCCATCTCTCTAGAACTTCCCTCCGTCGCTCCAGAAGATCGTCCCTCTGGTAGGCTCTCTCGGTCATCGACCTGACTTCGTGGCTCAGACACATCTCAGCCACTTCCCAATCGACCGACTCCCTCGCACACCAATCGCGGAATGTTGACCTGATTCCATGCGTCGTGGTCGACCTCCCTAGAATCTTGATGATCTTTTGACGCGGAGAGTCCACAGTCACCATGCCACCGCGCAGGCCACGGAAGAGAACGCCGTTCGGTTCTGCCATCTTCAGCGCTTCATGTGCCAATCTGGACAACGGAACGCGGCGCACCCCCTTGTCGACCTTCTGAACCTCACCAGGGACGCTCCACACATCGCCGTCGATCTGTTTGGCTTGAGCCTGACGGACTTCCGACACGCGGCTCACTGTCGCAATCGTCAGTAGCAGCACTCCCGAGACGGGAGACGGATGATCGATGCAGTACTTCACGACCTGACGAAGCTCATCAATGCTCGGAGCGTCGTGATGCTTGCGGTTGATGATCTTCTCTTTTGCCGGAAGCGAAAACGACAGGTTCGACCGCCACTGTGCAGGGTTCGATTCACAGTACCCCTTGAGGATCATCCAATCGAACACAGCGCTCAAGCGTTGCTGTAAGCGCTTGGCGGTCTCCGTTTTTGTCATCCAGAACGGCTTCAGGACTCTCAGGATGTCCTCTCTGGTGATCTCCTCGACCTTCATCGAGCCGATGATCGGCACGGCATATTGCTCGATGCTCTGCCGCCATTGGTGAGCGCTCTTTGGATTCTTCCACTGCTTGACTCTCTCGATGTCGGCAAGGCATTCGTCGAGGCATGCCTTGAAGGTCGGCGCTGTCCGTGTTCTGATACGCTCCGTCACATCCTTCTGAGCATCTAGGATCGTCTGTCCTGCGAGTGCCTTGGCTTTCCGCAGCGACAAATCATCGCTAGAGCCTAGCGACCTCTCCGTCGGCTTTCCGTTCAGCATGAACCGGACAGTGTAGAACTGTCTGCCGTTGGATCGCGTCACCAGATACAGATTCGGAGCGACTCTCCGTTTCTTCTTTCCGTCCACAAATTGTTCCTTTGTTGTGTCTCGTCCACAAGTTTTGTCCACAAAATGCTCGTGTTCAAATTTGTAGACGATTGTGTGATGTTGTGTTTCTTGTGGCTCGAATTGTGCATGATGAAAGTTGAGCGAAGGCTTACGGCACAAGGATTTTTGACGGCAGACAAGAAAAAACCCCGTCGGCGTTGGCCTGACGAGGTTTTGGTATTGTGGCGGAAGGGGAGAGCGCGAAAGATGTCTGATTTCCCTTGCCTATTTCAGGCTGTCCACAAAATCGGTCTACAGTTTCTCACTTCCGAAGGTTGTTTTCTGCCTTCTTGATCATCAAGGCTTCAGCCTTCCGGATCGACTCTCCGTGCCACACGTTCTGCCTTCCGCATCGCTTGTATGGATCGGGCAGTCGACCGACCCTCTTCCAATTGTAGATGGTGTTCGTGGACACGCCGAAATATTCGGCGACGCTTTTAATATCCATGTCGTGCGTAATCTGTTTCATAAATGATTCCTTCCTACCCTATTGGGACGATTTGCGGAGCGACCATCTTCGCGGCCTGCGCCGAAAGTTCAGCAAAGAGCCTCTCCTGCGCCTCTGGTCTTGTATGTGTGATCTGCATCGCTCTGTCGTAGCACCAATCAATGTTCTTCTTTGACACGCGAATCCTGCCTTCATGCGTCGAGGTCATGAGTTTGGCTGCATTCACCTCAACGACGAAGATGCCTGGACACGTCGACAACTGCTCGAGGCAGAAAGTCACGCATGCTTGTAGCGTGTCGAGGATCGAGCCAAGCTCGTCACCAGAGCAGACAACGTGTCCGATCTTCCTGGCGCGCTCGATGACGCGAACAGTGTCGTCGCCGGCCTGGGTGATTTGCTCGCTGATCTCCATGAGCGGATAGTCTGCGAACTCCTTCTGCCGGTGCGCCAGCGCGAAGAAGACGATGTTGTAGACATCGCTGACGGCTCGCATCTCGTCTAGTTCGCACAAGCCTTCTTTGATCTTCATGAGCACGCGAGTTTCGACGTTGTTGAACATGCCCTCGATCTGCTCCAGACGCTCGACCTTGAACCCGAGCGGAAGTCCGACGGGCTTCGGGTGGTATGGCTTGCGCGGCTTACTAGACTTCGGCATTTTCTAATTCCTTCCATGCGTAAATCGGCGAGCCGTCCGGCACGAAGTCCGTGACGAAGGCTTTGCCATTCCAGAGAGCCACGACCACGACGAACTCTCCATGATTGTCCACGCCGATCACCTTGTAGGATCCTTCTGTTTTCGGAAGGCGGTCATCGATCCAACCATTGGAGAGTGTCTTCACGATTTTCTTAGTGTCTTTAGTCATCGAGCGCTCTCCACATGATCGTCGGCCTGTCCTCGGTCATGGACAGAAGGTCGAGCGTCTGTGTCGGTTCTTTGTCCTTTGGCTCGTAGAATCCAAAGCGCCGACCGAAAGGCGAATAGCCTGTGAGTTCAATCGTTCCTGACATATCGAAGAGCTTGCACAGATAGTGGATCGTGAATCCGTCTCTGGTCGCCTTGACCTGATACAGCTTGTTCTTGTCGGTCGGGAACTCTTCCCGAATGTTCTTCCATTCACTCATTCCAGCCTCATCCAATAGCAATCAGGGATCTCCGGATCAGGGATCAGCTCGGCCTGTGCCTGTTGATCCGGATCCGGCTCGTTGTAAATGAAATCGAAGCGGTCAAACGAGCATCCCTTGAGAATCTTCTTGTCATCCCAACCATCGGTCAGCTGACAGACGAAATATCGACGCATGCCGTCCTTGTCGAGACGCACCAGATACTGCGACTCTTCGTCGGTCGGGAATTCCTCGCGGATATTCTTCCAATCGCCGACCGGAGTCGGGTTCTTGATCTTTATATTTTTGTATTCGTTCATTTCGACACCTCTCTGAACGGGCTGACGGGAAGTTCTGCCCAAACAGCGTCAGGCAAGTCTTTCAAAACATCGCTTACATACTGAGAGTAGTCATAATCGGGCAAAACACCGCCGCGATAAAAACTGATGGTTTGTTCATCGTTATCCCAACGCACTATCTCGCACTCTCCGTCCCAATGCTCTTTTGATGCGAGAAAATAGAAACCTGATCGAGCAGGGACTGCAACGCTCAGTTTGTACCATTGTGTTTTCGTCTTCATTTGTTACTCCATCACGAGAATCGCGACCGCAAGGGCGATGTCGAGGATCACCAGAGCGACCAGACAGGCAAGAGCGATCTCGCAGAGCAGAATCTTTCTAGCGTTTGTCATGGCTGTCCTCGAGTGCTCTGAGAATGCGGAGTCGTATGGCGTTGAGTGTTTCTAGTTCCCGTCCTCGATACTCAAAGATGTTTCCTGCTTTCATTTCTTCGTTGAAATGAATGTGCATGTAATCAGAGTAATCCTCGATGAGTGCGGACAAAATCTCCGCTTCGTCCTCGGTCAGATTGATTTGAATTCTTTCCATATTCACTCCGGCAGATATGCCCATTCAACAATCTGAGCCTTGTCCCCTCGATGAATCAGCCAATCATTTTCGTAGTAATAAGCAAAACTGTCGAAAATAGCCCCGTTTGTATCTCTTACCAAAATATCTGATAAATCTTTAGGCTTCTCGCTCATTGGATGCCACTCCAAAACGCTGTAGCATCCTGAATTTGATTTTTCAATTGCGACTTTCAAATCCAAAATATCGCTCATGTATCTGTATTGCTCTTGCCATATAGGCGCTACCTTTTCGGATAAAGCAAGATCACCAATGATTCTGTCTAGCAAGATTTCGTCAATCAAAATCTTTTTGCTCATCTTTTGCTTCCTCCAAAGATTCAATCACCTCTTTGATTATCTTATTGGCGCTAACTAACTGCATCAAATCGGAGGTTAAAAGATACTCTGATAAAGAAGCACGATCTAACATCCTTTCGATGCTCTCATATACTTTTCTCAGATGTGGCAGATTTTCCTTTTTTAATAGCTTAGTCTCTTTGCTCATGCTGTTTGCTCCTCGATAATTGCCTTTTCAATATCAGGGGCGCATTCTTCAGCCCAACGCTTTCCCGCTTCTTCTGTGCTCATGCCTTCGGGCAGATACTTTTCAGGTTCAGTCCAGAGCCAAGGCGCTCCCCAAGGGTAGGGGCTTTCACCTTCAGCAGAGGGATCAAAAGAAGGGACAAGCTCAACAATTCTGGTTATAAAGGCTTCACAGAATGATTCTTTTTCTTTATCAGTCAGAGTGTTATCAACTAACCAAAGTGACATGTTTTTGCTCCTACAGGTTGCTCAAACTTATTGCTCATGCTGTTTGCTCCTCATTCTTCCGCGATCAGATAAACGTGCGGATTCATCACCGAGATCCACGACCGGACAGGATCGGACAAGCCTGTCCAAGTCCTGAACAGGTGGAGCGTCCCTGCGCTTTCGAATTCAGCGAAGATCTTGAAGCCTGTCGAGTCGGCCTGAACGGAGACCACGCGCTTCATCCAGAAGCTCGCTCGTCTGGAGCCGAGTTCCTGCGTGATGACGCCGGTCTTCTCATCCATTGCGATGAAGCGATTGCCGAGCGCTTGATGGACGTTCATGCGTGACCTCCCTTCGATTCGTGATGCGACATCTGTATCGACGCAGCATCCACGGCCTGCTCGATCTTCGACCAGTCAGCGGTTCGGACAGCGTCGCCGATTTTGAGGACGGCCTTGCTGTCCTTTGCGAGCTTTTCGAACAGCGCCTTCACTGTCGGGTCATCCGTGCGAGGAATGATCACGTCGGTCAGGACTTCGTGGAGCGTGTCGAGCATGACGTTGTTGATCCAGAAGGCTTTGGAAAAAAGCTCGAACTCTTTCATGTCAGTCATCACACGCTCCATAATCGTTATTGATGAGCCGATTGATGTAGGTATGAGCATCACCTCCTGCGCTCTCGAGCCTGCGGATGCGATGCCAATTCTTTGTGGTCAGGTTGATCGTGACGGCGTTCACGGGATCGGCGTTCTGGAGCGTCTGGACAGGCTCGGAGACAAGCGACAGCCTCTCCTGCGTCTGGACTTGACGAGGCTCTCCGTAGATCTTTCTGAACGCATCCAGAGCCTGTTGCTTCGGGTAAGCCTGAACAAGCCTTCCGTTCGTGTTCTTTTTCATGGATCCGTCAACGCCGTTTCTGCTCATCAGGCTGCGGAGCGTCGAGTCGGCGATCCCGTCACGACTGTAGTGAGTCAAATAGAAGAACTGAAGTTCCGCGACAGTCATCAAGCCTTCAGCGTTCTCGCTCTCGCGAGGGTCTTCCGTGGTCGTTCTGACAGGAGCGGTGCGATGCCACTCGAGGACGCTGTCATAGAAGGATTGCGAGAAGCGCTCCCTGTTGTCGATGACTGTCCAATCGTCACGACGCTTATTCTTGAAGACGCTGATCATCGCTCCGAGGGAGTTCGGCTTCCGTCCGTTGGCAATAGCGTCGAAGCAACCCTTAATGATTTGCTTCTTGGTATAGGGAAAATCGTTGTTCATGGTGTTCCTTTGTCGTGTGATTGGTTACTTGATGCTGATCTTCATTCCGCTCTGGAGAGTCGCCCCTGGTACATCCTGCCCTGCCTTGATGGCGTTCTTGATGCCGACCTTGTCGACCGACAGTTCCGTCTTGGTCTTGATGAATTCCTGCGGAATCTGCTCTTCGTCGAGGATGACAACCGATGCCGGAGTCTTCTGAACCTTGATCAGGATGTCCGGAGTCTCGATTTTCTGAACATCGAGCGCGGTCATGCCGTCGAGCATGAGCTTCTCGACATACTCCAGACGGCGCTTTTCGGACTTGGCTCGAGCCTGAAGGTTCTTGATGGTGTCCTCGATGGCGGAGACCATCACGGAGCGCGTCTTGATCCATCGAGCGGTGTTGGCGAGCTTGTCGTGGCTCGCAGCGACAACCTCCTGAAGGTTCGGCGCGATCTCTCCGGTCTCAAGGTCAACCGCCTCCAGAGCCTCGGAGATGGCGCTCGGGATGTCGTAAAGTTTGAGTTCTGTCATGTTGTGTTCCTTTGTCTTGCGCCGACCGCTCTGGTGGCGGTCGGCTGTGTTCGTGTCCTAGAAGGGAATGTCATCCGCGACAGAGGCCGGAGTCGCAGGAGAGCTCGAGGCCGGAGCCGTGGCACGAGCCGGAGTCGGCGATTCGAACGACTGAGAGTCCACGCTCGGAGACTTGCCGCGCACGTCCTCGAGACTTGCCACGAGCTTGTCGATGCGCTCGGCCTTGGTGATTCCCTTGGCCTTCTCGCCGATGGTGAGCCTCGTCTTCGGGTCAAAAAAGGCTTTCATGTCCATGTGGTATTTCGGGTATCCGCGTTCGTTCAGCACCTGGAATCCCTGCTCGTTCGTCTCTTCGACATACTGCAAGACCACGCCGATGTTCTTGCGCTCGACCTCGAGGATTCGGTGTCCGACCTTGAAGCTGTTGTCGAGGTTGTAGACCTTGGCCTCGACCACGTTCGCCTCGGTCACGCCGAGCAATCCGAGCAAAGCCTGAAACTGATTCATCCCGAA
>JAEIGA010007823.1_pt1 | contig 16221 bp, 12 predicted proteins | sample 9270691 | NCBI WGS metagenome assembly JAEIGA01 (sample SAMN17057246, study PRJNA624740) | gut metagenome | biome: biome; isolation source: fecal sample | host: Bos grunniens | place: China: Xizang | collected 2019
AAATACACCAATAGCTGCAATAATCACGATAGTACGGAATTTTGCAGCTTTCGAACCAATAGCGGAATTCAGGAAGTTCACTGCGTCATTGCTCACGCCTACCCAAAGGTCGAAGACAGCCAGGACGAACAGGAAAATCACTATTCCTAAATAAATTGTTTCCATATAAAAAGGGTTAGTAAAAAATTAATATGCTTACCAATAATCGTTGGCAAAAATATTAACCTTTTGTTACTAACCCGTTAAAATGTTGTTAAGATTTTGTTAAGATTTCTTTTTACGTCCTTACTTTAGATATTTACGATATCACCTTAAATATTTGCTACACGCATGATGTCGGCAAAAACACCTGCTGCCGTCACCTCCGCACCTGCTCCGTAGCCTTGTATAAGCATGGGATATTCGCGATAGCGTTCTGTGGTGAGCAATATAATATTATTAGAGCCTTCGAGATCATAGAAAGGATGTCCGAGGGGAATCTCCTGCAATCCGACACTAGCCTTTCCTTCTGCCCAGGTAGCGACAAATCGCCATTTCTTGCCATCTGCTACCAAGCGTTGACGGTCTTTTTCAAAATCTGCGTCGAGTGCGGGCAACTTTTCCCAGAATTCTTCCAACGAACCTTGGAACAATTCCGACGAGATAAAGTCTCTGCGCTCTACATCTTCGGCATTGAGTACATGTCCGCTTTCGCGTGCCAAGATGGTCAGTTTACGTATAACATCCTTACCGGAAAGATCTATGCGGGGGTCAGGTTCGCTATAGCCTTGCTCTTGTGCTTGCTTCACGGCCTGACTGAAACTTACTTCTGCCGAGAGATGATTGAAGATAAAGTTGAGTGTGCCGCTCAATACGGCTTCGATGCGCAAAATGCTGTCGCCTGATGAGCGCAGGTCGTTGATGGTATTAATAATAGGTAGACCTGCTCCGACATTGGTCTCGAACAAATACTTCACGCCGCGTTCGCGAGCAATATGCTTCAGACGTGCGTAGTTTTCATAAGCGGATGATGCTGCCACCTTGTTGGCTGCTACGACCGAGACGTTGTGTGCGAGCAAAGTTTCGTAGCATGCTGCCACTTCTTCGCTGGCTGTGCAATCCACGAACACAGAGTTGAAGATATTCATCTTGATGATTTCCTTCACCATCTGCTCTACCCCACCCTTTTCGCCGTGTTGCATGGCTTCGCGGTAGTTTGCTGCGTCGATGCCAGCGCGATTGTACACCGCCTTGCTTCTGCCACATACGCCGACCAGGTTTAATTTCAAACTATGCTCCTTCATCAGAATTTCTCGCTGAGCTGCGATTTGTTGAAGAAGGCTTCCACCGACAGTACCCGTACCACAGAGGAAAATATTCAACTCCTGGTACTCACTCAGAAAAAAACTGTCGTGCAGTACATTGAGGGTTTTGCGCAGACAACTTCTATCGACGACGAAAGATAAGTTCAATTCCAACGCACCAAAGGCCATGGCATAAGTATTGATACCATTTCTGCCAAGGACACTAAAGAGTTTTCCTGCGATACCAGGCGTATATTTCATACCCTCACCGACAACGGCTACAGTAGCAATATTTTCTGCCAGCAGAGCTTTATTCATCGCCCCGTCCTCTATTTCTTTTTCAAATTCTCGGTCCAGCAGTTCGCAGGCACGTGGTCCTTCGCTTGGTGTGACACACATCGACGTACTGGTCTCGGACGCCGTTTGTGCCACCATAAATACACTGATGCCACCAGCTGTGAGTGTCGAGAAGATGCGGCGGTTCACACCGATGACCCCTACCATCGAAGGTCCGCTGACTGTCACCATGCTCATTTCGTTGACCGAAGAAATACCGCGAATAGGTCTTTCGCTTGGTTTGGCCTTGCTGCTGATGACAGTGCCTTTGCCTTGTGCATTAAAGGTGTTCTTGACGAGAATGGGGATATTCTTTGCACAGACAGGGTAAATAGTTGGAGGATAAACGACCTTGGCGCCGAAGTTACAGAGCTCCATGGCTTCGTTGTAGGAGAGTTCGTCTATCGTATAGGCACTGGGAATAATGCGCGGGTCGGCGGTCATGAAACCATCAACGTCGGTCCAGATTTCCAAAGCCTCGGCATCGAGTGCTGCAGCCAGGATTGCCGCAGTATAGTCTGAACCTCCACGGCCCAGATTGGTAGTTGCACCGCTATTGAGGTCTGAGGAAATAAATCCGCCCACTACTATAGTTTGATTGACATTTGCGAAAGTTTCAAGTATCAATCGGTTTGTCGAATCGAAGTCTACCAAATGCTTGTCTCCGGACTTATTCGTTTTGATAAAGTCTCGCGAATCGAGCAAAAGGGCATTGCTAAACAAAAAGGCACAAATTGTAGAGGAAAGTCGTTCCCCATAAGCGACAATAGCGTCTGCAGTCTTAGCTGTCAGGTCTTGAATCAATGATACGCCATACAGGATACTGTCCAGATCGTCTACCAAACTATCCACCTGACGCAGTACTTGTTCCTGCGACTCAGGAGCAATGACTTCTGCAATCATATCATGATGGCGCTGACGCAAGGCTTCGACGCCCTGACGATAAGCATCGCCGCCACAAGAAGCTTCGTGCGACAAGTCTATCAGTTGATCTGTCACGCCACGCAGTGCTGATACGACTACGATGACAGGATATTGACATTTTTCTACAATATCTTTGACACAACGAATACTCTCTGGTGTGCCCACCGAACTGCCACCGAACTTCAACACGTGCCCACCGACAAAGTGGGTTGGGGTTGATGTAGCAGAGGTGCTAGATACGTTGTTTGTGCTCATTATATATATTATTGAGGTTTCAAGTTTTTAGTCACGGGGCTAAAGATTTGCGATCTATTGCCTATGACTGAATACCTATGCTCTATGCTCTCTATTTCGATTAGAGTTTCACCTTCACAGATACGCCCGAAGATTCGTTTTGCAAGCGGTCCAGGGCTGTCACGACGTAGGTGTATTTAGTTTTGCCGTTTTCGTAGGGCAATTTGTACATTGTGCTTTGTGTCAATGTCAGCAGATTGTTGTTATTTCCCAAATCTACCTTTTCGCCCTTTTTGAATCGATAAATCGCATACCAATTGGCTTTATCCAGTTCATTCTTTCCTCGAGGCGCAGTCCAGAAGAGATAGTAGCCATCGGGCATCCACATCGCCTTGACGCCGCGTGGTTTGCCTGGTGCCTTGTCGTCGATGTGCTTCATCTTGGGTTGCAGTGCAAGATTGCGATGATAGTTTTCCTTCAGTTGGGTAGCATATCCGCCCTCGTTGCGCACTACGGCTGCCGAGTACCACAAGCAACTGCCCTGCACGCCTGGTGTGGAGCGTTGCAAGCGGAATTTTTCTGCCATTTGATTTTGCGAGGGGTCTTTCAAATCCTTTGCTCTGACTGTACGTTCCACGTCTTGCCCGATGTAGAGTGGGCGTGCCGAAGCATAATCTGCCCACCATTTCACAAGTGTCTCGTGGTCGGCTGTCTTGTGTCCGATTTCCCAGTAGAGTTGTGGTGCGGTATAGTCTACCCACCCCTTGTCTATCCAGTAGAGTACATCAGCATAGAGGTCGTCATAGTTTTGCAGGCCATTGGTCTTGCTACCTGGCACTGTACTGCCGCTCTTCGCATTGTGATAGATACCGAATGGCGAGATACCAAACTTCACCCAAGGTTTAGCGGCATGTATCGAGTCATTCAGCTGACGCACGAAACGGTTCACATTCTCGCGACGCCAGTCGTTGATATCAGGAATACCATTGCGATGCGCTTGATAGGTCTTTTCGTCGGGGATAGTCTTGCCCGCTACGGGGTATGGATAGAAATAGTCGTCGATATGCAGTCCGTCCACGTCATAGCGGCGTACGATATCGGCTGCCACACGACAGATGTATTCACGATTCTCTGCCAATCCGGGATCGAAGATATAGAGGCCGTCATATTCGAAGAAGCGCTCGGGATGCTCGGAATAAGGGTGTGTTGCCGCAAGCTTAGTGGTGCCCTTAGTCTTCGCACGGAAGGGGTTGATCCATGCGTGCAATTCCATACCACGCTTATGACATTCCTGTACCATCCAAGCCAAGGGGTCCCAATAGGGGTTGGGCGCCACGCCTTGTTCGCCTGTCAAGTAGCGGCTCCAGGGTTCGTATGGACTTTGGTACAGCGCATCGGCCTCGCCTCTGACCTGGAAGATGATAGCATTGACACCGCACGCTTGCAGTTCGTTCAATTGATTGGTCAGATTGGCTTGCATCGCATCGCATCCCATTCCTTGGAATTGTCCGTTGATGACCTGAATCCAAGCTCCACGAAACTCGCGCTTGTGTATGTTGGTTGGTGTCCGATCTGCTTGCACTGTCCTACAAGACTGGAAGGTAGACAAAAGGGAGAAAGCAATCAAGCTCAAGAATGTGGAAAGGGATAAAATGGACGATTTTTTACGCATTATTTAGTTTATTTGAGTTGTTATACATTTTATTATGCAAAGATAACACTTGAATGGGGTTGTACAAAGTGAAAGAATGAAGAATTTTGTTTTAATATCAAAAATTGCGCCTTAATCGGTTTTTCACCGGCGTCTACTTCGGCCAGACAGGGAAAACGCTTCATGGAGTCCCCAACAGCATTTACTACGCACGAGTATTGTCGTCTGAGGAAGGAGACTTTTAAGTAAAACACATTCTACTTATCCCTGGTTCACACATCATTTTTGTCAAAAAAATTCGTATTTTTCAGGGGGTATTTTTCGCGTTTTTGTCACCACTTGACGAGTCGTATGATTCTGAGCGATTCTCAGAGGGGTATTTTTTAGTATTTTTTATGAAATTGCAGAAAAACATTAGACCTTTTTGCTTTTTTACGCAAAAAACAGAGGAAATGTAGAGTTTTTGATGTCGTATTTTGCAGAAAAAAAGTGAGACTTTGTAGAAATTTCGCGACGTCTCGTTGAAAAAACATTAGACTTTTTTTCAAGAAAACTTAACTTTCTTCGCACAAGAGTAAATCAAATCCTATTTTAGTTTTCTATTTCACAATATTGATTTGTCAAAATTTTTCGCATTTTTTTATTCAACCTTGCGACATTAAAAACAAAAGACTATTTGCGAGTTTATGCAAAGAAAATGACAAATTTACACGATATATACAATTATTCACAAGATATTGTCTATATTTGCAATAATCAAGGATGAGGCATAATTACACCTCCCAATATTTATAAAACTTTTCAAAAAAGCCCGAATACCATGAAACGGATTCTATTGCTCATCTGCATTGCACTGATCGGCCTCAACGCTATGGGGCAATACGCTCCCGTAGACACCGTCAATCAAAAGCCTATCGACATACGTGGCAGCAGGATCTTTGTAGAAAATATGCGATTAGAGAAGTCGGCGGCAGCAGCACGATTCTCGTCGCTCGGTGGCGTGGACAGAAGCATGGACTACCTGAAATACAGAAGGGGGTATAAGACTGGGCTGGGACTGACCATCGGCGGTGCATCCCTGGCTGCTGTAGGATACGGCGTGTCACTTGTTGGACTCGTCGGTGCTATAGGAAATGCTTTCAACGAAGACACTCACCGCTGGGGGAATCCCATTTTTTATCTTGGGGCCACCTCATTTGTCGCAGGCTCACTTTGTCTTCTCTCGGGCATTCCCACCCTTTGTGTCTACAAGACCCGCCTCAACCGCTTGGAACGAGAATACAACACCTCATTAAGCGTGGGCGCTTCACCCAATGGGCTTGCACTGACGATCAACTTCTGAATACCCCGATTAGCAATTGCCATACGACAAAGGAGCGGAATAACCCTTACATTCCCCCTCCGCATAAACTCAACCCAAGGAAGACGCTGCAAGTCAAAATGGCAGAGATTGTAGACAGATTTGCGGATTTCAGAAAATTTGCGACACATCACAAAGCAAAATTGCACAACTTTGACGTATCTTTGCGGACGATTTCATAGTTTGGCACACTTGTTGCATGATAAAATACGACAAATGGTCGATGGCAGGCGCTTCATCTTTTGCCGAAAGCAGTACAATCTGCACGTCACACGACCTAGTTGACACGACAAATATTAATCACACAATAAAAAAGAAAGGAAAAAACTAATGTACCTCGTACTCTTTATCGGTATTGCACTGATCAGTTGGATTGTTCAAAGCAATCTGCAAAGTAAGTTCAAAAAATTCTCGCGCATACCCACGGCCAACGGCATGACTGGTCGCGAAGTGGCAGAAAAGATGTTGCGCGAAAATGGCATCTACGACGTGACCGTAACCAGCACACGCGGCCACTTGACAGACCATTACGACCCCACCAAGAAGACCGTCAACCTGAGCGAAAGCGTCTACCACAGCAATTCCATCGCTGCCGCAGCCGTAGCCGCTCACGAGTGTGGACATGCCGTGCAGCATGCTACAGCATACGGTCCACTGACCCTGCGCTCTGCCTTGGTGCCCGCTGTGTCATTTGCCTCAAATTGGGTGCAATGGATATTATTGGCAGGTATCATTATGGTAGAATCATTCCCATCTATCCTGCTTGTAGGTATCGGCCTGTTTGCGCTGACCACATTGTTCAGTTTCGTCACACTGCCTGTCGAGGTCGATGCCAGCCGTCGCGCTACAACCTGGTTGTCGGGTGCCGGTATTACCAACTATCAGACCCACCCCGCTGCAGTAAGTGCACTGCGCTCGGCAGCCTATACATACGTCGTAGCAGCACTCAGTTCGCTCGCCACATTGGTATATTACATTATGATATTCATGGGAAGTAATCGCGACTAAGTTACGAATACAACAGTATAAAAACTCACGCAAATCTATTGAATCTCCCCCTAAATCTCTTATAGATTTAATATTGATGATTCAGTAGATTTGCGTGAACTTATTTTATAATATCGGACGCTATCTCGTTTTTCGCAGCCTTGCCACCATCTCGCGTGCAGCATGCGTAGGTGCGCCAGCTTCGCCCAAACGACGGCGCAAGTCTTCATAGTCCGTCAGGATTTCATCGCGACGATCCATCACCTCGAGCATAGTGCGTCGCACATTTTGCACATTCATCTTTTCGCCAATCAATTCGGGCACAACTTCTCGCGCACAGATCAGATTGACCAGAGATATATAGGGAACCTTCAGAAAATGACGGCGCAGGAAGTTCATCACACGGCCGCACGACAGATAGTAGCACACGACTTGCGGCACGTCGAAGAGCGCCGTCTCGAGAGTAGCTGTGCCTGATGTAACCAAAGCCACATCGCTATGACGCAACACCTCGTAGGTGCAACCACGCATCACCTTGGCATGACAACGATTCTCGACGATGATTTGCGAATATATTGCATCTTCCATATTAGGCGCACCACAAATCACTACCTGATATTCCGCATCCGACATATCACGTACGGCAAGCAGCATGCGGCTCAGATTGCTGCGAATCTCTTGCATTCGGCTGCCGGGTAACAAAGCGATGACACGCTTCTTGGGATCCACACCATACGTCTTGCATACAGCATCCCAATCCACAGGCTGCGCAGCGATATATTCTGTCACTTCATCCAACGTTGGGTTGCCTACGTATGAAATGGGATACCCATGCTTTTTCTCGAAGAAATCTATCTCAAAAGGCAGGATAGAGAACAAACGATCTACGTCACTACGAATCGCCTTGATACGATATTCCTTCCAAGCCCAAATCTTCGGGGAAATATAATAGTAGACAGGGCATATATTTTCCTGCTTGACAAAGCGTGCAATTTTCAAATTAAACCCAGGATAGTCCACCAGTATCACGACATCTGGTTGCCATTCGCGGATAGCAGACTTGCACTGCGAGAGACCTTGCAAAATAGTACGTGCATGAAGTAGCACGGGGATGAAACCCATGTAGGCGAGATCGCGATAATGACGCAGAAGTTGTCCACCCACAGCTTGCATCAAATCGCCCCCATAAAAACGAAATTCGGCGGCGGGATCTTCCTGCAAAATAGCTTTCATCAAATGCGAAGCGTGCAGGTCGCCACTTGCCTCGCCCACTACTAAAAAGTACTTCATTCTATTAGTTTATGAAACAAAATCAAGCCAATCCAGCACGCTGGACCAGCTTGACAACAATTTCCTAATTTCACAATACGCCCGAGAGCACATCTATCAGACCATACGCTGTATTGTCGAGCGTAGTCGGTGTGATCGCTACATAACCATTAGCCAGCGCCCAACGGTCGGTGTCGGTCGCTTCGGGTTCGAGTTCTTCGCAATGTCCGACGAGCCAGTAGTAGTCGCCGCCCCAGGGATGCTCACGGCGCGCCGTCTCCTGCGTCCAATGACTCTTGGCCATACGACAAACCTTGACCCCCGCAAATTTTTCCCGATTAGGAAAATTCACATTCAAACAGGTAAACGGAGGCAAACCTACACCAATAGCCTTGAACACCAAATCTATGATATAAGGGCGAAGGGGAGAAAAGTCAGCATTCTCGGAATGATTGCACAAAGAAAAGGCTATGGAGGGTAATCCTTGAAGCGCCCCCTCGGTAGCTACACCCATTGTGCCCGAATAGTGACTATTGACCGAAGAATTATCACCATGATTGATACCACCAATCACCAAGTCGGGACGACGCTCCACCAATTCGTTCAAAGCCATCTTGACGCAATCCACAGGTGTACCGGTACACTTATAAACCTTTAATCCAGGTTCGTTGCGCACTTCCTTAATGCGCAAAGGGTGTATTGGCGTGATCGCACAACTTTGTCCCGAGCGTGGACCATCAGGAGCCACAACCAAAATATCAGCCATCGGAGCAAGTGTCTCTATGAGAAAATTGATGCCACCAGCAAAGTAGCCATCGTCATTAGAAATCAGTAAATAAGGGCGTGTAGCCATATCTAAAACCAGTCTATATTGATACAGAATATCAAGTAAAAATCAAAAAAGCATTATTTATAGATGCAAAAGTAGCAAAAAAATGTATAAAACATTATTGGACGCAGAAAATTTATTATCTTTGCAAATTGAAGTAGTAACATCTGAAACAACTTGGAAAAGCATCGTAAGACGCTCACCAAACACAAAAATATAATATGGGTAAAATTATTGCATTAGCCAATCAAAAAGGTGGTGTAGGTAAGACCACAACAGCAATGAACCTTGCTGCCTCGCTGGCTACACTGGAAAAGAAAGTACTATTGGTAGATGCCGACCAACAAGCCAACGCTTCGTCGGGATTGGGCGTAGACACAAGCAAAGTAGATGTATCCGTCTACGATTGCTTGATTCGCCAAGTCGACCCTAAGAGTGCCATATACACTACAGATATAGAAAATCTGGACATTTTGCCCTCGCATATCAACTTGGCAGGAGCAGATGTCGAAATGATGAGTTTGCCAGATCGCGAAAAACTCTTTGCAAAGATGCTCGCACCCTTGAAGAATGATTACGATTTCATTCTGATTGACTGTTCACCCTCACTTGGTGTGATCACAGTGAGTGCCTTGACCGCTGCAAACTCCATCATTATTCCCGTGCAGTGCGAATACTTTGCACTCGAAGGTATCAGCAAATTGCTTCATACTATTAAAATCATCAAGAAGAAGCTCAACCCCGAACTAGAAATCGAAGGGTTCCTCTTGACAATGTATGATTCTCGCCTTCGCCTAGCTAACCAAATCTATGATGAAGTCAAGAGACACTTCCAGGAATTGGTCTTCAAAACAGTCATTCAAAGAAATGTCCGCTTGAGCGAAGCGCCCAGTCACGGTCTGCCTGCGATTCTCTATGACGCTGACTCTATCGGTGCAAAGAACCACTTGGCTTTGGCGAAAGAAATCATTCAAAAGAATAAGTAAAAGTAAAATCCTATAACATTAGAACAGAACTAAAGGTGTCGTTAGCAGTTTCAGATACTCCACTATAAAAACGAGAAAACACTCTGCGAAATAGACACGAGATCATTTGAAAAACCAAATCCATCAATGGCAGCACAAAAGAAATTTCCCGCATTAGGCAGAGGACTTGACGCCCTCATCTCAATAGAAGACGAAGTTCGCACAAGTGGTTCTTCGTCGATCAATGAAGTTCCCATTACACAAATCAAAGCAAACCCTAATCAGCCTCGTCGTGAGTTTGATCCCACAGCATTAGAGGAATTGGCAGAAAGCATTAAGCAAATAGGCATTATCCAACCCATCACACTCAGAAAGATGGAGGATGATACTTACCAGATTATCGCTGGTGAACGCCGTTGGAGAGCTTCGCAAATGGCAGGCCTTGACACAATTCCTGCATATATTCGCACAGCAGACGACGAGAAGATGATGCAAATGGCGCTCGTCGAAAATATTCAACGCGAAGACCTCAACGCTATCGAAATCGCCCTAGCCTACCAAAATCTGATCGAACAATACGATCTGACTCAAGACAAATTAAGCGAAAAGGTGGGCAAGAAGCGCGCCACCGTTGCCAATTACCTCCGCCTGCTCAAGTTGCCTGCACAAGTACAAGTCGCCTTGCAAAACCGTGAGATGGATCAAGGACACGCTCGCGCATTGTTGGGACTGAGCCAACCCTCGCTGCAATTGAAAGTATACAACGAAATCAGAGACAAGGGTTATAGCGTACGCCAAGTAGAGGAAATCGTAAAATCCATCAACGACGGCGAAGAATATAAAGGTGCTAAAAAAGGAGGAAAGACACAAGGCGAACGTCGCTTGCTCGAAGAGTATAATATCCTAAAGAGCAAACTCTCCGACTTCTTCCAGACAAAAGTCCAAATGACCTGTTCGGCGCAAGGCAAGGGAAAAATCACAATACCTTTTGCTAACGACGAAGAACTCGAACGCATCATCAGTTTATTTGACAAGATGAAAGGATGAATCATAGACGACAAATCCTCTACCTAACGGCAACGCTCATCGCTTTGATTTGCTTTGCTATTGGAGAGTGTCAAGCAAAGACATTACTCTATTCCCCGCACGACGGGGATTTGTCGTCTATTGTCTCAGAATACACTACTGAAATAAAATCAAACATCAACGACACACCTCCCCGTAAAGCAAAAGCATCTTCTCAAGCCAAAAGAGATAGTATCAATAGGGTTGAGTTAAAACGAGAAGCAGATTCACTCAAAGCATCAACCTCAAATCAGACCTCAAACGACTCCACTGCAACAGACTCAACCATCACTGCTGACGAGTCTGACTACATTGATTTCCTCCCAGGCGACACCATCAATCTAAGTCCCATCAAAGCAGAAAAAGTATTTGAGGAAGAATTAAAAACTGTTGGAATACAACAAAAACAATTTATTCCAGACCCAGGCAGGGCTCTTTGGTTGTCGGCAGTCTTCCCTGGCGCTGGACAGATATACAATCGAAAATACTGGAAGTTGCCCATTTTCTACGGAGGGTTCCTTGGGTGTACATACGCACTGCTTTGGAATCAACAGATGTATATGGATTATTCCCAAGCCTACTTAGATATCATGGACGACAACCCCAATACGAACTCACACCTTGAGATGTTGCCACCAAGATACGACATCACGGGAAAAGAAGAGCGTTTCAAAACAATTTTTAAGAACAAGAAGAACTATTATCGTAGATATCGAGACCTCAGTGCGTTTTGCTTTGTTGGCGTCTATCTATTGTCTATTGTAGATGCCTATGTAGACGCACACCTATCCATATTTGATATTTCGCCAGACCTAAGTTTGCAACTACAACCTACAGTAATTGAAACAAAAAGTACATTTCAACACAATTCCTATGGTGTGGGTTGCTCACTAAATTTTTGAAAATTATGAAAACAACACATTTCTTTTTTCAAACGCTATTAAATGTTGCATTTTGCCTACTAACACTGAGCCCACTAAGTAGCTTTGCACAAAATTCAAAAATCGACTCAAGCAAAATCTATTTGCCCGAAGCGATGACCATTAACATGGACTCGTTGCTGAATGAGTGGAAAGCTCAAAATTATATCTATCCTGACACAACATGTGCTCAGCCAAACATCAATCCCACCTTTGACACCGCTGTATACATCAAAAGGCTATCACGCATTCCTGCTGTGATGGAACTCCCCTACAACGAAATCGTCAGGAAATACATTGACCAATACACCAACAAGCAGCGGAGTTCTGTTGCATACATGTTGGGGGCTGGCAATTTTTATATCCCCATATTCGAAGAGGCTTTAGACTACTATGGTCTACCCTTAGAATTAAAATACCTTCCCGTCATAGAATCCGCACTCAACCCTGTAGCCAAAAGCAAAGTCGGTGCGACTGGATTGTGGCAATTTATGCTTCAGACAGGTCAACGTTACGGACTTGAGGTAAATAGTTTAGTCGACGACCGTTGCGACCCATTGAAATCAACTTGGGCTGCGGCAAGATTCCTCAAGGATTTATACAAGATATATGGTGATTGGAACCTTGTGATTGCAGCCTACAATTGTGGTCCAGGCAATGTAAACAAAGCCATCCATCGCGCTGGCGGAGTGAAAGATTACTGGCAAATCTACCCTTATTTGCCTAACGAGACGCGAGGATATGTGCCAGCATTCATTGCAGCCAATTACATTATGAACTACTACTGCGAGCACAACATTTGTCCAATGAAGACAAAGATCCCCATCGCGACAGATACTGTTGTCGTTTCTCGCGATGTGCATATTGACCAAATCACAGCCTACTGCAAAATAGAAAAGGAATCTATTAGATCCCTAAATCCACAATTCAAAACGAACATCATTCCTGGTAATAGCGAGCCACGTGTACTTAGAATGACACAACAAGCTATTCTGGAATTTGTAGAAAACGAGGACTCTATTTATGCATACAAAGCAGACGAACTATTGACTCGTCGTTCTACAGTTGTTGCTAAACAAGGTACAACATCAAGCAAAAGTTCTTCATACAAGAAGAGTTCAAGTTATAAAAAGAAGTCAAGTTATAGCTCTTACAAGAAAAACTACTCTAAGGGGAAAAGTACTTATTCAAAAGGAAAAAGTACCTACTACAAAGGTAAAAAAAGAAAGAGATAGTCTTTCATCAAAAAAACAATAGAGAAACACATACGTTAGAAATAATAAACCTTAAATCATTGGGAGGAAGTAAAGATGAGCGAAATGAATACCCACGCACTGACTCCACAGGAACTGAAAGACGAAGAAATGATCAATGCCGCTTTTCAAAAGCTCATTGACACCTATCTGGCATCCAGTCATCGCCGCAAAGTCGACATCATCACCAAGGCATTCAACTTTGCCAAACAAGCACACAAAGGCGTGCGCCGCCTCTCTGGCGAGCCCTACATCCTTCACCCTATTGCCGTAGCGCAAGTGGTGTGCGAGGAAATTGGTCTAGGTTCGACATCAATCTGCGCAGCCCTACTCCACGACGTTGAGGAGGACACCGACTATACCAACGAAGACCTATCAAACCTCTTTGGTCCCAAGGTGGCAAATATAGTTGAGGGGTTGACCAAAATATCCGGCGGCATTTTTGGCGATCGTGCTTCAATGCAGGCAGAGACCTTCAAGAAGTTACTGCTCACCATGAGCGACGATGTGCGCGTGATACTGATCAAGATCGCAGACCGCGTGCACAACATGCGCACCCTGTCGAGCATGCTCCCCAGCAAGCAGTACAAGATTGCAGGCGAAACGCTCTACATCTTTGCTCCCTTGGCGGACCGATTGGGTTTGAATAAAATCAAGACAGAGCTTGAAAATTTAAGCTTCAAGTACGAGCATCCAGAAGAATATGCTCAGATTGAAGAAAAGTTAGCTGCTACACAGCCCGAACGCGATAATATCTTTGAAAACTTCACTGCTCCTATTCGCGAAAAATTGGATGCAATGGGTACAAAGTACACCATCAAAGCCCGCGTCAAGAGCCCTTATTCAATCTGGAAAAAGATGCAAGCTAAGCAGATTCCATTCGAGGAAGTTTACGACCTGCTTGCTTGCCGCATCATCTATACGCCCAAAGACCGTAGTTTGGAGGAGGAAGAATGCTTCGCTATCTACGGATCACTCACCAAACTCTATACACCCCACCCCACTCGTCAGCGCGACTGGGTAAGTAGTCCCAAGGCGAATGGCTATCAAGCGTTGCACAACACCTTTATGAGTAAGCAAGGTGGCGCGGGTAAATGGATTGAAGTACAAATTCGCTCCGACCGCATGGACGATATCGCCGAACAAGGGTTCGCTGCACATTGGAAATACAAGGATGCCAATGCCGAATACGACGAGAAGGAGCTGGACCGTTGGCTCAATTCCATCAAAGAGATATTAGACGACCCACAACCCGACACACTCGATCTGCTGGATACGATCAAATTAAATCTTTTCACTTCCGAAGTGCTCGTCTTCACCCCAAAGGGCGAACTCAAGTCAATGCCTGCAGGTTCTACAGCTTTAGACTTCGCATTCAGCATTCACTCCTTCCTCGGCAGTCACTGTTTCGGTGCAAAGGTCAACCACAAATTGGTGCCTCTATCCTACAGATTGAAGAGTGGCGACCAGATCGAGATCATCACTTCTCGCACTCAGCACGTACGTCCCGAATGGCTCACATTTGCTACCACTGCCAAGGCGAAAGGCAAGATCGAAGCCATCCTGCGTCGTGAGAATCGCGAGAAAAGCCACAAGGGAGAGGCGAAACTCAAGGATTTCTTCGCAGAAAGGGGATTGGAATACACTATTCCTACCGTTGATAGATTGGTCAACTATTACAATCAGCATAAACGCGAAGAACTCTTCCTCAGCATTGGTGAAGGAAAAATCACACTCGACGACGCCACCATCAACTTTATCAAGGGCAAAAAGGGCAGTTCGTGGAAGAACTTTATCCCATTCATAGGCAAAAAGGAAGAGAAGATCGAAGTAAATGTCGACACAGACTTTGCAAAGGGACTAAACCGCAAGAAGACACTCGTCCTCAACGAGGAAGTGCTGGAAAAGTGTCAAATCGCGACCTGTTGCAACCCTATCCCGGGCGACGATGTCATGGGATACATCAATAGTCACGGCGAACTGGAAATTCATGCCCGTAGCTGCGAGCATGCCACTAAGCAAAAGACGCGATTCGGCAACAACATCATCGCCACAAAGTGGGACACACACAAAGTGCGCCTGTTCAAAGCCTGCATTGGTATTCGCGGCGTCGATAGCCAAGGCGTACTCTATGCCATCGCCGACGTATTGCACAAACTCAAGCAATTCGTCATCAACCGCATCACCCTCGACACCAACGATGGTATCTTCGAAGGCAAAATCGACCTACAAGTCTACGACACAGACGATATCAAATTGCTCTGCGACGCACTTCGCCAAATCGAAAACGTGACCAAAGTGACACGCATCGATTCCGCTCACCAACTCAACTAAGGAACGCACCTATAATATAACGCGTGCGCGCGAGGCAGAATGGGTAAAAATCTGCGCTCGAAAACCTCAAAATAAAAAACCAAGACCTTGTTGAAATTTCGCAACGTCTCGTTGAAAAAAACCTAGACCTTTTTTCAACGAGACGTTGCTTTTTTTACCCACATCTTAATCATCTCAAAATATATCCTTTGAAGCAACTCTTATTACAGGTCTATCCCCCCTCATCAATCCCTATTTTACCATCAAAGAAATGACAAAATCGTGCATAACTTCATTTTTTTCAGCAGAAAAAGTGAGTAATATATTTCTCAGTCAAAAAAAATGTAGTAATTTTGCCACGATTTTGAGTCCGAAGGGGCAGAAGAAGCGGACGACGCATGATGCGCACTCAGTCCCGCCTCCCGGAAAAACCGTTTAAAGTATTAATTAAAATGTACGCAATCGTAGAGATTAACGGTCAACAGTTCAAAGTAGAAGAAGGCAAGCGCCTCTTCGTAAACCACATGCAAAACGTTGAAGGTGGTCAAACTGTTGAGTTTGAAAAGGTGCTGTTGGTAGAAAACAACGGCGAAGTTACAGTAGGTCTTCCTACAGTAGAAGGCGCAAAGGTAGTTTGCGAAGTAAAGAGCCCACTCGTTAAGGGTGACAAGGTTCTCGTATTCCACAAGAAGCGTCGTAAAGGTTACCGCAAATTGAACGGTTACCGTCACCAGTTCACAGAACTGACAATTAAACAAGTTATTGCTTAACCCTAAAAAAGTAGAAGAAAATGGCACACAAGAAAGGTGTAGGTAGTTCAAAGAACGGCCGT
>JAEIGA010007824.1_pt1 | contig 16221 bp, 14 predicted proteins | sample 9270691 | NCBI WGS metagenome assembly JAEIGA01 (sample SAMN17057246, study PRJNA624740) | gut metagenome | biome: biome; isolation source: fecal sample | host: Bos grunniens | place: China: Xizang | collected 2019
GGCTGGTATGGTGGCGACACAACAATGAATGGTCCTTGGTTCGATAAATTCCACCAGAAACACCCAAATATTCCGATAGGCTGTAGTGAGTATGGTTGTGAGGCTCTTAACTGGCACACATCTAACCCATCTCAAGGCGACTACACCGAAGAATATCAGGCATATTATCACGAAGAGCTTATTAAACAACTCTTTACACGTAAATATATGTGGGCTACTCACGTATGGAATATGTTTGACTTCGGTGCTGATGCAAGAAACGAAGGTGGCGAAAACGGTCAGAACCATAAAGGTCTTATGACATTTGACCGTAAATATAAAAAAGATGCTTTCTATGCATATAAAGCTTGGCTTTCAGATGAACCATTCGTTCATATCTGTGGTAAGCGTTATGTTGACAGAGTTGAAGAAACAACAAAGGTTACGGTTTACTCAAATCTTCCTGAGGTTGAACTTTTCTATAACGGCGTTTCTTTAGGTAAGAAAAAAGCTGACGACCACTTCTTCTATTTTGATGTTCCAAATAGTGGTGAAACAAAGCTTGAGGCAGTTGCTGGTGATTGCAAAGACGAAAGTGTTATCAAAAAGGTTGATACATTCAACGAAGAATATCGCTTAAAAGAAAAAGGCGCAATTCTTAACTGGTTTGATGTTACTGCTCCAGAAGGATACTTCTCAATTAATGATAAACTTTCTGAAATCTTTGAAAGCAAACGTGCAAAACTCGTTGTTGCACTCTTTGGATTAAAGCTTTTAAAGAAGATGAAGGCAAATAAAAAAGGCAAAGACGGTGAAAAGAAAAGCGGTGGATTTGACATCAACTTAAAATCTATGGGTGGCAGTATGATGCAAATGCTCGGTGGCTTCTCTATTCTTCGTATGTCATCTATGATAGGGATGGCTAACATTACTGTTACTAAGGAGGAGTTATTAAAGGTTAATGCTCAGCTTAATAAGGTAAAGAAGCCAAAAAAATAATTAATTCAAAATCAATCATTTTTACAATTCTCATTTCTCAAAGCACAACGGCGTAGTTTGTTATAAACTACGCCGTTGTGTTATGTAAATTTACATCTTTTATTATTTTAATCCTTAATACCAAAAACCAGCTTTAAAATACCTCTGAATGCCTTAGGACTCTGCCATACTACAACTTTCATAAAATCCACTCCTTTAATATGTTTACTACATATTATGAGGATTTTAAAATTGTGTTACAGTTGCCACTCTTTGATATTCTTAACCTCATTATACATAGTAACATAGCTACTATGTCTACTCTCGTGAATTCTACCATTTTCCAATGCTTCAAGAATTTTGCAGCCTTTGTCTACAGTATGAGTGCAAGTAGAAAACCGACACTTACCAAGATAATCTGAAAATTCAGGGAAACAATATGGCAAATCCTCTTTCATAATAAGCTCGCCACTCTCAATATCCAAAGACGAAAAACCTGGAGTATCAGCAACATAAAAATCGCCTATTTTATGAAGAGTAACATCTCGGGTGGTATGCCTACCTCTACCTAATTTGCTACTTACCTCTCCTGTTTCTATAGAGAAGCGGGAATCGATACAATTTAAAAGAGATGACTTACCCACGCCCGTATTGCCTGTAAAAACGGTAATACCGCCTTTAATCATTTCTTTTACACTTTCTACGCCCTCACCCGTTTTACAACAAACCGAACAAACATTAAGCCCTGCTTTTTTATAAATTTCTTCAAGGTCCTTAGTATCACCCAAATCGCTTTTTGAGAAAACGATACATGGCTTAATATCTTTACTTACTGCTATTGCGGTTAATCTGTCAATTACCAATGTGCTTGGAACTGGATTTTTGACAGATGAAACAATCACTAATGTATCAACATTAGCAACCGGTGGTCTTATAAGAAAGTTTTTGCGTTCTTTAATATCATCAATAGTATTTTCGCCATTTTCACGAATCGTAATAGTAACATTATCGCCTGCTAATGGTGCTATTTTCTTTTTTCTGAAAGCACCGCGAGCTTTACACTCGTAAATATCGCCATCAGCTTCAATGTAATAAAAACCGCCAATACCTTTGATGATAATACCATTCAATTGTTTTTCAGACATCAATCAGTTCATACCCTCTAAATCGTTATAGACATCGCTATCTTCAATACTTGGCTCTTCCGCTTCAAGCCCCTTTGAAACTGTCAATACAATAGTTGTATTTGTATCAACATGAGGTGCAGAAGAAAATGTTGGTGATTGTTCGAGCACAGTGCCCGCTGGTTCTTCACTTTCTATTCTATTAAGCTGAATAGTTCTGTAGCCTAAATTATTCAACACTGCAATTGCCTCTGATTCATTCATACCAGTAACATCTTTATAAAAAGCAACCTGATAAGTTTTTGAATTAGAAATTTTCACATTATCCTTTGTAAAATCACCAATTGCTTCGTAATAAAGACAATTATCAAGATAAATTTTTATTTCAGCATTTGACCCCTTACCAGTAACTTTTACTGCATAAGTAGAATTAGCTGAAGTATCAATACTCTCACTAAAGGTATTAACACCATTAACAGTTGCAGTTACACTGATAACACCAGCAGCTGGAAGCTGAATATTAATTTCTGTTGAGGTATAGCCTGTGCTTACTGTTAAAATAACCGAATCACCTTTTTTTACAGGTGAACCATCTGATGGTGATTGACCTACAACATAATTTTCGCTGATACTACTATCAACTGTTTCAACCTTTGAAACAACAAGACCATTCTTTTCTAAAACAATTTTTGCTTCATCTAGAGATTTACCTTCTAAATCTGGCATTCTAAATTGTGTTTCACTACTTGTATCTACTGCATAATAAACAGTAATTGTTGAGCCTTCAATAACACTAGTATTTGCACTAGGTTTTGTGCTTATTACATTACCAACCTGTACTGCATCATTTTCTGTTGCTTGAAGCGTTACAATAAATCCCATAGCTTCTAATGTGTCACGAGCTTCTTTATAGTTTTTATTGGTTAAATCAGGAATAACCTTGCCCTCACCAGATTTTGCAACATAAAGCTTAACAACACCACCTTTTGCAATTGTGTCACCAGCTTTTGGGTCCTGATCAGTAACTGTTCCCTCAGTAAAATCGGATGATGAAACATAAACAACTTCAAAAAGATATTTTTCAGCATAATCAACATTGCTCTGGATTTCATCGATATAATCCATACCAATAAAGCTTTCAACCTCGGTTCTCTTTGACCCGAGGGTTATTGTGCCACTACTGATAAAAATACCAAGAACAACTGCAAGAATTAAAAGAAATGCAAAGCTCACCGCTAAAACAATTGTAAAGTTTGTTTTTCTTGTGCTTGAAGCAGTCGATGATGTTCTGGTTTGCGTTCTTGTTGAAGCAACCTCTCGACCGCGTTGTGGCATACTATTGCTATATGAAGAATCGTACCCATCGTCATAATCATTTGTTTTTATAGGCTTGTATTCACCTGTTGGTTGTTTTGGAACAGACTCATTAACCGGAATAGTTTTCTCCTGAATTTTGCCTATATATCTTGTTGGTTCTTGATCAACAAAATAATTCTGATAGTCAAACTTAATATTAGGATTCATTTTAAGTTCTTCTAAATCTAAGAGCATTTCAGAAGCAGTCTGATAACGGTCGCGTGCAATTTTCTGCATAGCTTTTAAAGTGATTTGTTCAAAACCTATCGGAATATCTGGATTAATACTTCTTAATGGCACTGCTTCCTGTTGCAATTGCATTAATGCAACAGAAACTGCATTATCGGCATCAAAAGGCAATTTACCGGTAAGCATTTCATAAAGCATTACACCTATAGAATAAATATCTGCCTTTTCGTCAGTAATCTGACCTTTTGCTTGTTCTGGGCTAATATAATGCACCGAGCCAATAGCTTTTTCTGTAAGAGTCCTCGTTTCGCCACGGCTAAATCTTGCAATACCAAAGTCTGTAACCTTGATAAGACCATTGTCAAGAAGCATTATGTTCTGAGGTTTAATATCTCTATGAACAATGCCTTTATCGTGTGCATGCTGAATAGCTCTTAATATCTGAATTGAGAAGAACAACGCCTCATTCCAGTTAACAACGCCCGCTTGCTCAATATATTCCTTAAGTGTAATACCCTCAACATGCTCCATAACAATATATTGAAGTCTGTCACCAAAACTGACATCATAAACCTTAACAATATTAGGGTGTGAAAGTATTGCAATAGCCTTGGATTCATTTTTAAATCTGCGTCTGAATTCTTCTTTCGCTAAAAATTCTTCTTTTAACACCTTTATAGCAACATATCTGTCGTCAATGCTGTCATAAGCTTTATAAACAACAGCCATACCACCAACGCCGATAATATCTTGTATCTCATAACGCCCGTCTAAGCGTTTACCTACATAGTTTTCCATAAACTTAGCCCTCAACGGTTACTACCGTTATATTATCCTTTCCACCTGCTTCATTTGCCATATCTAAAAGAAGTTTTGCAGGTTCTGCTTCATTTGAATTTTTAATTATTTCAAACATCTCGCTATCAGAAATATATTCGTACAGACCATCAGTACAAATGAGTATAGTTTCACCCGAATTTATAGGAACTATATCAACATCAACATCAATTTCTGCAGTAACACCAACAGCTCTTGTTATGACATTTCTGTCAGGATGAGTTTTTGCCTGTTCAGGTGTAATTCTACCCACATCAATTAAATATTGAACAACAGAGTGGTCTTTTGTAATCTGCTTAATGTCGTCTGAAATGAGGTAAGCACGACTGTCACCTATATGTGCAATGGCAGCAAAACCATTTAATATAACAACTGCAACAACTGTAGTTCCCATACCTAAATAATCTTTGTTTTTATTTGCAGCTTCAAAAACCTTGATATTTGAAGCAGTAATTGCAGAAACGAGTAAATTCTTGACTGATTTCATACTCATTCCCTTGCGGTACCCTTTTTCGATATGTACCGAAACCTCATTAACACAGATATCACTTGCTACCTGACCACCGGAAACGCCACCCATCCCGTCACACACAACAGCAAAGCATCCACCCTCACGGAATGTACCTGTTTTAAAAGCATCCTGATTCATTTCGCGGACTTTCCCTGTATCTGTAAAAGACTGAATTTTCATAGCGTTCACCTCGATTCTAAAATTTTCTCTCGCCTTAACTGACCGCAAGAAGCGTTAATATCGCTGCCTAATGTTCTGCGAATTGTAACAGTCAAGCCGTTTTTTTCTAATATATTTTTAAAATTATTAATATTGCCATCGTCACTTCTTTCGTGACCTTTTTCAGGAACCTCGTTTGCAGGAATCAAGTTGATGTGACAAAGAATTCCTTTAAGTCTTTTGGAGAGTTCTCTAGCACATTCTGGGGTATCATTCACACCCTTTATCATAGCATACTCAAAAGATATTCTGCGTGAGGTTTTAGCACCATAAATTTTACAAGCCCTCAAAAGCTCGTCAACATCCCATTTATTATTAACAGGCATTATTTGTGACCTTATTTCATTATTCGGAGCATGTAATGAAACTGATAATGTAAGTTGTAAATCTAATTCGAGTAAATCATAAATTCTTGGCACAATGCCACTAGTTGAAAGTGAAATATGACGCATACCGATATTAAGACCATTTTCATCTGAAACAAGCTTTAAGAATTTAACAACATTATCGAAATTGTCAAGTGGTTCGCCCATACCCATTAAAACAATTCTTGAAATTCTTATATTCAAATCCCTTTGGGCAGCATAAATCTGCCCTAAAATTTCAGATGGTGTTAAATGCCTTTTAAAGCCCCCAATACCCGAGGCACAAAATGAACAACCCATTTTGCAACCTACTTGTGTGGAAACGCAAATAGTAAGACCGTATTTATAATCCATTACAACACATTCAAGATATTCACCATCGGGAAGTTTGAAAAGATATTTGACTGTATTATCATACCTTGAAACTAACTTTTTTTCAATAGTACAGCTAAAAATGACAAAATTGTCATTTAATTTATCTTGTAATTGTTTTCCGATATTTGTCATTTCATAGAAAGAAACCGCACCTTTTTTATGTATCCAATCATAAATTTGTGTAGCTCTGAATTGTGGTAAGCCTAATTCTTTTATTTTCTCCTTTAATTCTTCTAAAGAATAAGATGCAATGTCAAATTTTTCCATATTTCCTCATTACTTTTTAATAAATTTTGCTATAAAAAATCCATCACAGTTATTTATATGCGGTGTGAGTGTTAAGTAATCACCCTCGTCAACGCAACGCTTAATGTGGGGTGCAACCTTAACGCTTTTAAAGTTCTCATTTTCTTTTAAAAACCAATCACAAACCTTACGATTTTCATTTGGATTTATTGAACAGGTTGAATATATCAGTACTCCACCCTGTTTAACATATTGAGAAGCGGTACTTAAAATCTGTTTTTGAATTGGTATTAATTCTTTTGTATCATCAAGAGATTTATATTTGATTTCGGGTTTTTTGCCAATTATACCAAGTCCTGAGCAAGGCACATCACAAAGAACACAATCAGCTTCTGTAAAATTCTTGTTAAATACTGTCGCATCATTCTCGGTGGGCTTGATTATATTAATTCCTAACCTTTCAGCACCAGATTTGATTAATTCAACTCTATGCGAATGAATATCACAGGAATAAATTTCACCCATATTATTCATATATTGTGAAGCCGTAAAGCTCTTGCCACCAGGGGCACTACAAACATCAATAAATTTATAATTTTCTTTTAATTCTAGTTCACTAACACAAATCTGCGAAGAAATATCTTCTACATAGAAAAGACCTTTTTTATATTCCTCCAACTCGTAAACTGCACCTTTAGCAAAAAGAATCAAGGCGTCTTTTAATGTTGTTTTTTCTGCTTTGATGCCAGATTTTTTCAAAGTTTCTATTAAATCATCTTCGGTAATTTTTAATGTATTTACTCTTATAGTAATCTCTTTAGGTTCAATTGAATATTTTAATATGGCTTCTGCATTATCTTCACCATAGTGGTAGTTTAAAAATTTTACTAGCTCAAGTGGTGCAGAGTATAAAACCGAAACGCGTTCTTCCCCTGAAAGATTTTCTAAAATAGCTTTGCCCTCAATTGATACCTTTCGTAAAACTGCATTTATCATGCCAGAAGCAAAGTCACATTTATTATTTTTAGATAGTAACACGCTTTCATTAACAGCAGCAGAAACTGGAATTTTATCCATAAACAAAAGCTGATATGTACCGAGCCTTAAAATTACAAGAACCTCTGGCTTTAATTTTTTTATTGGTTGTTTTAAAAATTTAGAGAAGACAAAATCAAGCGTAATTTTTCTTTCAGTTACACCATAAACCAATCTTGAAATAAAAGCACAATCAGTGCTGTCAAGGGAATAAGCCCTAACAGCACTGTCTAATGCAATATTTGAATAAGCTTTATCTTTTTCGATTTTCAAGAGTATTGAAAACGCCGCTTGTCTTGCAGTAATGCTCATCTTCTTCTGTTACCGCCATATCTTAAAATTAATCTTAAAAGCTGTGCAAGGCTTACTGCAAGTGCTGCAACATAAGTCATAGCTGCCATTTTTAAAACTTTACCTGCACCACGCTTTTCTTCATAAGAAAGAATACCAGTTGCTTCAACAACATGAAGAGCTCTGTTACTTGCATTGAATTCAACAGGCAATGTAACAATCTGGAATATAGATGTAAAAGCAAAGAAGCCTATACCAACCCAAACTAACTGAGGAAATGAAAGGAAAATGCCAATAATTATTAAAGGAAGAGAAAGATGCGAGCCCATATTACACACAGGTAAAATAGAATTTCTTATTTTTATTGGCAAATATTTTTCTGCGTGTTGTGCAGCGTGCCCAGCCTCATGACAAGCAACGCCTACTGCGGCAATACTTGAACTACCATAAACAGTATCTGAAAGCTTTATAACCTTATTAATAGGGTCATAACAGTCTGTAAGGCTACCATTAATTCTCTCAATTCTTACATCCTGAATATTATAATATCTCAATACCATTTCAGCAGCCTGAGCGCCTGAAATTCCTCGTGCATTACCAATCTGGGAAAACTTTTTAAAAGTCGACTTCATTTTAGCCTGAATTATTAATGAAATAATAAAAACAGGGATAACTAAAATAACATAATAATAGTCAAAATACCAACCATAATATCCCAAACCATAACACCTCCAAATTATATTAAGAATATTTTAAAAAACAATATTTAAATTTTATTAATTAATATATTAACAGACTTTTAACTTTCAAAAATAACACCATCGGCTAATTGAGCACCGCGAGCGAAATCGTCACTAGACATCCGCTTTTTGCCCTCTAACTGCACTTCTGTAATTAAAACTGCTTTTTTATCGCCACAAACTACAATTAAACCATTTTTGTCAGCAATGACACTTCCGCTTGGTTTGTTATATTCTTTATCTACAAGACGAGAACGGAATAATTTTAAATTCTTACCATCGTAAACTGTTAAAGCAACAGGCCAAGGGTCAAGACCTCTAATTGTATTATGCACAACTTGAGCGGGTAAATTCCAGTCAATTTTTGAAAGTGATTTTTGGAGCATTTTTGCATAACTGCTTTTACTGTCATCTTGCTTTATTGGATTCAAGGAATTGTTTTTTATGGCATCAAGTGTCTTGAGAAGTACATCTGCACCTAAAACTGTAAGTCTTTCATATAAATCGCCGGATGTTTCATTTTCGTCAATCTTAGTTTTTTCAACTAATAAAATATCTCCTGTGTCAAGCCCCTCATTCATCTGCATAGATGTTACACCGGCAAATTCCTTACCATCTAAAACAGACCACTGAATTGGTGCTGCACCTCTGTATTCAGGTAAAATAGAGCCATGAATATTAACACAACCATATTTTGCAAATTCCAAGAAGTCTTTTGGTAAAATTTTCCCGTAGGCTACAACTATAACAACATCTGGTTTAAGTGTTTCTAAAATCTTAACACCCTCACCATTTTTTAAAGTATCTGGCTGAAACACAGGAATATTATTATTTTCTGCTACAACCTTAACTGGTGGTGGAGTTAAAATTGCTTTTCTTCCTACTGGCTTATCTGGTTGAGTAAACACACCGACAACCTCGTAATCATTATTAATTAATGCTTCGAGTGGCTTCACAGCAAAATCGGGAGTTCCCATATAAACTACTTTCATATTATTCAACCTCTTCAAGCTCACTGACTCTTTGGAGCATCGTTCCCTCCAAGAGTCTGTCTTTATAAAGAATTCCGTCAAGGTGGTCAATTTCATGACAGAAGCATCTTGCTTTTAAATCTTCGCCTTTATAAAGGCACCATTTACCCTCACGGTTCTGTGCTTTAACCTGAACAGTTTGTGGTCGTGATACTGTACCACAAAGACCGGGAAGAGAAAGACAGCCTTCTTCGCCCACTTGCTCACCATCAACCTTTGTTATTTCCGGGTTAATAAGCTCTAAAAGACCATCGCCTACATCCATAACAACTACTCGTCTTAAAACACCTACCTGTGGTCCGGCAAGACCAACCCCCGGCGCTTCATACATAGTTTCAGCCATATCATCAAGCAATTCAAAAAGTCTGTCATTAAATTCAGTAACCGGACGGCATTTTTTTCTTAAAATCGGATCGCCATCTTCACGAATATTTCTTAAAGCCATTTTTTTACACCTTTCTAAAGCGGATTTATATCTGCAGTTACGCTTACTCCGCTATTAACTTTATCTTTCATAAATGAAATTAAAAGCGTAGAAATCATTTTTCTGAAACGCTTATTATTTTTACATTTTATTGTAATAACATTCCTGTATTTATTATTAATTTTAGCAACCTTTGGTTGTAAAGGCCCTAAAACATTTAGCTTAACATCTGAAAAGTCCTGAGAGACTGCATTTTTAATCGCATCAAGAAAACGATGAGCTGAAGTAGTGCATTTTGAATAATTTTCACTCGTAAATGTCAAAGCGCAAATATCACAATACGGTGGATAAATCATTGCTTTTCTTATAACATTTTCCATATGGAAAAAGCTTTCGTAATCCTGTGCTGAGGCAAGAGTTATAATATCATTATCGGGAAGCGCTGTCTGAACAACTGCTTTTCCCGGGAAATCACCTCTACCGGACCTACCAACAACCTGAGTCAACAAATCGAATGCTTTTTCACTGCTTCTGAAATCATCGTTATAAAGCTGTTGGTCAATTGAAATAACACCAACTACTGTTACTTTAGGGAAATTAAGTCCTTTTGCAACCATCTGAGTTCCAAGAAGAATATCATACTCACCTTTTGCAAAAGACTGTAATTTTTCTTCATAAGAGTATTTAGCCATTGTCGTATCGGCATCCATGCGAAGCACCTTAGCATTCGGGAAAATCGTTTCAATATCCTCTTCTATTCTCTGGGTACCAAAGCCCGCATATTTAATAGTTTTATTATTACAAGTCGGGCAAACATCCGTAAAGGACTGAGAATAACCGCAATAATGACACATAAGACGATTATTGGCATTATGATATGTAAGTGAAATACTGCAGTTAGGGCAAGTTACAACCGTTTTGCAGCTTTCACAGGTTGCAAAAGTATTGAAGCCGCGTCTGTTCATAAGAAGAATTACTTGTTTTTTATCTGCTAACGCCTCTTCTATTTCAGAATAAAGCTCTGCGCTTATTATGCTTTTGCTGTTCGAAATATCAACTGTCTTTACCTCAGGCAAAACCGCCTTACCAAAGCGTTCAGAAAGCTTCACAAATCCATATTTACCATCCATAGCATTTTTATATGACTCAATAGACGGAGTTGCAGACGAAAGAAGTAAAAACGCATCATTTTTGACACAACGGAATTTTGCAACATCTCTTGCGTGAAAACGCGGTGTCATTTCAGACTTATAAGTATGCTCATGCTCTTCATCGATAACTATCAAACCTAAATTATCAAATGGTGCAAATACTGCAGAGCGTGTTCCGATAGCAATCTTAGCGTCACCATTTTTAACGCGTTTCCATTCATCAATTCTTTCACCAGCAGAAAGTGCACTGTGAAATACTGCTACAGTATCACCAAAATATGAATAAAATATATTTATTGTCTGTGGTGTCAAGGCAATTTCTGGCACCATAACAATAACACCTTTACCACTATTCACCACTTTTTCAATAAGCTTTATAAAAACCTGAGTTTTACCGCTACCGGTTACACCAAAAAGAAGTGCTGCACCCGCTTTTTTTTCATCGACCTTTTCTGCTAAATATCTATAAGCATTTTCTTGATTATGTGTCAATTGTGGAATTGGAGTTTTACTTCTTTCAGCAGTGATTTTGGGTTTACGGTAAACCTCACTATCAAAAATTTCGAGTAAACCTTTTTGACAGAGTGCAGAAATAACTGCAACAGTAACACCTGTAAAATAGCAAACCTCTTTTACGGAAGCTGAGCCTATATCAAGAAGCAACTTTAAAACTGATTTTTGTTTTTGGGTCAAAGAACTGAGACTACTTTCTGTTTCTTCCGGAGAAAGTGCAAGTCTTACATTTTTTACTGTTAAATCGCCTGTTTTCCTTTTTGTATCTACATTTGAAACTAAGACACCCTTTTTAACAAGCTTTTCGAGCACAAGCGAATCCGCCGCAAATCCCAATGAAGAAAGAATTTTCTCTTTCTTCTGAAACTTACAGCCACCCTTTAAAAATTCGTATACTTCTCTTTCTTCATTTTGTAATTTTTCAACCACAGAAGCAGGAACGCTCTCGTCCACCATAAATGACACAACATACTGAAGCCCGATTCCGCTCGGAAGCATAGCCTTAGCTGCTTCAAAAAGAGTACAAAATGTTTGCTCTTTTAAATAAGTAACCAAAGACAACATTTCATCATTAAGAAGCGGCACTTCATCAAGTACCGCAACTACAGATTTTAGTTTTATACTACTGTCAGACTCAGCGAAAGGCTTGATATTCAAAACAAAGCCCTGTTTCTTTTTGTTACCATTACCGAAAGGCACTAACACTCTTGAGCCCTTTGAAACCTCGAGAGTTTCCGGTATTAAATACGAAAATGGTGCGTCAATCTGGTAAACAAGACCTTCAACTGCAACTTCTGCAACAAAGGACTCGTTATACATAATCTGAATTAAAGATTTTTGATTTCATCTGGTTCAACAATTTTATATTTACCATCAATAATCTCACCAAGAGCTACTGTAACAGGTTTTTCTGTTGAAAGATTTTTCTCCTTAAGATTTGTCATAGCAATTTCTCTGGCTCTCTTTGCAGTAGCAGTTACAAGTGAATAACGACTAACGCCCTGACTAAGAACACCTTTTAAATCTGGATTAAGCATAATAAAAACATCCTTTCAAAAATCAATTATTTATAATTTGTTCTACTATATTTTTCATATTGCTATATTTAAGACGCTCTGCTTTTATAATTGATAACACATCATCAACACAAACCGATAAATCGTCATTAATAACAATATAATTATATTCTTTCGCCCTTTCCATTTCGCTTTCTGCGATTTTCAAGCGACGAGAAATATCTTCTTCAGTTTCGGTTCCACGATTTTTAAGCCTTTTGGAAAGCTCAGAAAATGATGGTGGCATAATGAAAATCGAAATTGCATCAGGGTAAATTTTTCTGACGTTACCGGCACCCTCAACCTCAATTTTTAAAATAACAGTTTTACCGCTATCTACCATATCTTCAATAGCCTTTTTAGGTGTACCGTAATAATTAACCCCATATTTAACATACTCTAAAAAGCCATTTTCAATAATTTTATTTTCAAAATCTGCTACAGAAGTAAAGTAATAGTCAACCCCATCGTTTTCACCCTCACGAGGTGCACGAGTTGTCATTGAAATAGACTGCTTTATATTTTCATCTGCTTTTTTCAGTTCTGCTAAAACTGTATCCTTACCACATCCCGCAGGAGCAGAAAGAACAACAAGCAAACCATTATCCCTCGAAGCCAAATTCACGACCTCCCTTTTCATCGTTAAACCTTGTAAGTAATTGTTCAGCCGAAAGAAATGAAAGAACTACATTATCACTATCAGTAATAATAATACCTTTTGTTTTTCTACCATGAGTAGCATCAATTAAATTAGCTCTCTCTTTACTTTCCTGAATCATTCTTTTTGCAGGTGCCGAGTCAGGACTAATTACTGCAATAACTCTGTCTGCATTTATAAGGTTTCCAAAACCAATATTAACAAGCTTCATAAAAAACACTCATTCTATATTTTGAATTTGCTCTCTTATTTTTTCAATTTCAGCTTTTGTGTCAATTACAACCTTTGCAATTTCTACATCCTGTGCCTTTGAGCCAATTGTATTTGTTTCACGATTAATTTCCTGAACAAGAAAATCAAGTTTTCTACCAATTGCTTCGTCAGAATTCATCATAACACGAAGCTGGTCAATGTGACTTCTTAATCTTACAGTTTCTTCTGCAACTGCTACCTTGTCCGCAAAAATAGCAGCTTCTGTTAAAATTCTGCCCTCATCAACCTGAACGCCCTCTAAAACCTCTCTCATTCTTGTAAGAAGCTTTTCGGTATATTCTTTAACAGTTTCAGGTGAACGCTCTTCAACAAAAGAAACATTTTTAATAATTGTATCTGCACGAGAGAGAACATCATTTTTAAGTTTTTCGCCCTCTTGCTCACGCATTTCTATAAATTTAGCAACAGCTTCTTCTAATACCGCTTTTACCTTTTCCCACAAATCATCTTCATCAACCGCATTTTTAGTTACAGATAAAACCTCTGGATAACGAGCAATATCCTGAGCAGAAACATTTGAATTAACTGAAAATGTTTCTCCGATATAATGAATTGCGTCATAATAACCTTTAGCCAAAGGCTCATTTACCTTAACAGTAACGCTATCATCTGCAGTTGCTTCTATAATAAGTGCACACTCTACCTTACCTCGTGAAATATAAGATGAAAGGTAGTTTTTTATTTTTTCTTCTAAAAAAGAATACGCTCTTGGAAGTCTTGCAGAAAATTCAAAATATCTATGATTAACACTTTTGATTTCTGCGGTGATATTAAATCCTTCAGCAGCCACCTGTGCTCTGCCAAAGCCTGTCATACTTCTTATCATTTTAACGGCTTTAAAAGCCTTCACACCTTTCGTGTATTATCCTAATATTATACTAAAAAATCTATAGGTTGTCAATTTTTCGTATTAGTAACCAACTTATGAACCTCGTCTGCAGTAAGCTCACGCCATTTACCTGGTTGAAGCATACCCAATTTCAAAGAGCCGATTGATGTGCGTTTAAGTCTTATTACCTCAAGACCAACACCTTCGCACATTTTTCTAATCTGACGATTTCTACCCTCAAAAATTTTTATTTGCAAAACGCTTCTTGTTTCACTTTTTTCTAAAACAGCGACCTCTGCTGGCAAGGTCTCTCTGCCATCAATTAATACGCCATCCTGGAGTTTTTCTGTTTGCTCAGTTGTCACAGAAGAGCGAACTGTTACTCTATAGGTTTTAGGAATATGCTTTCTTGGATGCATTACACTATTAGCAAACTCGCCATCATTTGTAAGCAAAAGCATCCCCTCAGAATCGCGGTCAAGCCTACCTACAGGATAAACAGTTGCACCAACATCTGAAACTAATTCTGCAACACATTTTCTACCCAATTCATCGCTCATTGTAGTAACATATCCACGAGGCTTATTAAGCATTATGTAATACTTTTGTTTTACGACAGTTACTTTTTTACCACAAACTGTAACATCATCACGCTTTGGGTCAACCTTGTCGCCAATTGAAGCTTTTCTACCATTAACCTTAACCTTGCCATCACGGATTAATTCCTCTGACTTTCTGCGTGAAGCAACAGAACATTCTGATAAAAATTTTTGTAATCTTATTTCAGCCATATCGTATCGACAGTCCTTCTATAAATTTTTTTATTTTCTGAAAAATCGTGGGACTTCTTTTAATTTCTTGATATAAAGCAACAGCATCATCAGAAGAAACCAAAGGAACGATTTTAATTATTTTTTTATTGTTGTCCTTAAAAACAATCTCGCCAACTATATCACCTTTTTTTACAGGCGGATACAGAAGCTTTGAAGCATAAATTTCGCTTGTTACCGAAGAATTTGAATATATCTTAAAATCCTCGAAGTACTCTACTGAAACAAAGCGTTTGTCTGCACAGATAACTGGAATTTTAACACTTTCAACTTCTGTTTTTATTTCTGTTTCTTCAAATAATGAAAAACCATAATCATAAAGTTTTTTGTGGTCAAACCAATCATCATAAGCATTTAATGTCACTGCAATTAATGTCACACCATTTTTCTCGCACGCTGTGACAAGGCAACGCCCACTTGCTTTTGTATAGCCTGTTTTAACACCAAACACACCATCATACTCCGTTAAAAGTCTATTATGATTTGATAAGCGTCTGGATATTTCAGGCGTACCAAAACTAATAACTGCACTTTCTGTTGAACATATTTTTTTAAAAACAGGATTTTTAATTGCAACAGATGTTAACAGTGCCATATCGTAAGCGGTAGAATAATGATTTTTGTGAGTAAGCCCAGAGGGGTTAACAAAGTTACTGTCGTACATACCAATATTTTTGGCATAACTGTTCATAACCCTTGAAAATTCAGTTATGCTACCAGAAATCGCATACGCCACAACATTAGCGGCATCGTTACCACTTTCTAAAAGCATACCATAAACAAGTGATTTGAGCGTAATTTTATCTCCAGCTTTAAGCCCCAGAGCAGTCCCCTCAATAGTAACTGCTTCTTTTGAAGCAACAACCTCTTTTTGTGGCTCTGCGTATTCCAAAGCAATTAAAGATGTCAGTATTTTTGTTGTACTGGCAATTCCGCGTTTTTCGTGTGGCTCTTTTGCATAAAGAATTTCAAGTGTATCAGCATTTATTAAAATCGCTGATTTCGCTGAAACAGAAATTTCCAAGGCTACAGAATTTACATTTGTCAGAGACAAAAACAATAATATTGACAGTAAAAATGAGATTGCTTTCTTCTTCAAAATAAATCACCATAAAATTTATATGCAGATGATTTATTGTTTAATATTATTCTGTTTTTCCTTCTTTATTTTTACTAACAAAGCTTGTTACCTTATCAAACATTTCTGGTACC
>JAEIGA010007825.1_pt1 | contig 16220 bp, 14 predicted proteins | sample 9270691 | NCBI WGS metagenome assembly JAEIGA01 (sample SAMN17057246, study PRJNA624740) | gut metagenome | biome: biome; isolation source: fecal sample | host: Bos grunniens | place: China: Xizang | collected 2019
ACGTCCCCTGGTGTCGCTCGTAATGAACTTCACCAAGCCGACCGAGACTACACCCTCGTTGCTTACTTTCGACGAGTTCACAACTTTCCTTCATGAGTTTGGTCACGCTTTGCACGGCATGCTGGGCAAGGGTGAGTATGAGTCTATGAATGGAACAAACGTATATCGCGACTTTGTGGAGTTGCCCTCGCAGATTCTGGAGAACTGGGCAACTGAGAAGGAGTATCTCGATATGTGGGCCGTACACTATCAGACAGGTGAGCCTATTCCTGCCGAGTTGGTTGAGAAGATCGTAGCGGCAAAGAACTACCTTGCTGCATACGCAAATATTCGTCAGCTCTCATTCGGCCTTACCGATATGGCTTGGCATACACTGAAGACTCCCTATGAGGGCGATATCGAGCCTTTCGAGGTTGAGTCAATGAGTACGGTGCAGATCACTCCCGTTGTGACTGGTACAGCGATGAATACATCGTTTACTCACATCTTCGACGGTGGCTATGCTGCTGGTTATTATGGTTATAAGTGGGCCGAGGTGCTGGCTGCTGATGCGTTCTCGCTCTTCAAGGAGAAGGGTATCTTCGATCCCGCTACAGCCAAGGCTTTCCGTCGCTTGATGGAGCAGGGAGGTCAGCGCCATCCTATGGATATCTATGTAGAGTTCAGAGGCCATGAGCCTAAGCCTGAGGCTCTGGTAAGCGCCATGGGTCTTAAATAATTTTTGCGATGAAAAACACCTTGAAAAACCTTTGTCTGGCAGCGATGCTCCTGATGGCCGTTGGTTGTGAGGAGCAGCGTGCCGGTAACCCCATCTTCGCGGGCGACTATGCCGACCCCGAGGGTGTGATTTTCGGCGATACCTATTGGATTTATCCTACATACTCGGCTGCGTTTAAGGACCAGCTTTTTTTCGACTGTTTCTCGTCTAAGGATCTGATTACCTGGACCAAGCATGAACGCATTATTGACAATTCACGCATCTCATGGTTGCGTCAGGCATTGTGGGCTCCGGCTGCAGTGGAGAAGGATGGCAAGTACTATCTCTTCTTCGGCGCTAACGATGTACATGAGGGTGAGATTGGCGGTATTGGCGTAGCGGTGGCGGACAATCCTGCAGGCCCGTTTGAGGATCTGCTCGGTAAACCGCTTATTGGTGAGATTGTAAATGGTGCACAGCCTATCGATCAGTATGTGTTTAAGGATAAGGATGGTACGTATTATATGTACTATGGCGGCTGGCGCCACTGCAACGTGGTGAAGCTCGCTGACGACTTCCGCTCAATCGTTCCCTTCGAGGATGGTACGATGTATAAGGAGGTTACCCCCGAGAACTACGTTGAGGGTCCCTTTATGTTTATCCGCGACGGCAAGTACTACTTCATGTGGTCAGAGGGTGGATGGACAGGTCCCGACTATAAGGTGGCATACGCTATTTCGGATTCACCTTTCGGCCCATTCGAGCGCAAGGGTGTGATCTTGCAGCAGGATGAAACGGTAGCACGTGGAGCCGGTCACCACTCGGTGGTGTATAATGAGCGTAGTGGCAAATATTACATCATCTATCATCGCCGTCCTATCGACTCGGATGTGCGCGATAACCGCGTAACCTGCATTGAGGAGATGCACTTCGATGAGAATGGCGATATCCTGCCCGTAGTGATGACTCCTGAGGGTGTTGCAAAGGATCGATTATAGAGCGTATAACTCTTTTGAATGAGGTTGCAGACATTGGTCTGCGACCTCTTTTTTTTCTTTTATGTCGCGAATCCTTATTTCAATAAGGTATGATGGCTGAAATTTTGGATTTTTTCTCTATATTTGTTGGAAAATAGTTTTGATATGAAGAGTTTAATCATTGCACTTGCATTGTCTATGTCGATTGTGGCATGCGGGTCGCAGCCATCGAAGAGTGTTTCGCAGCCTGCCATCGTGCAGCCCGTACAATACACCTACAAAGTCAAGAATACCTACCCTCATTGTACCCACTGCTATACGCAGGGCCTTCAGTATGTCGATGGTCTGATGTGGGAGGGCACAGGCGAGTATGGCTCATCACAGATCGTTACATACGAATTGGGACAGGATGCTCCGCGTGTGGAGTTGTCGTTGCCTGGCAGCGAGTTTGGCGAGGGCATCACACTACTGGGCGGCGAAATGTTCCAGCTGACATGGGAATCCAATGTCTGCCATGTCTATGATGTGGCCTCACGCAAAAAGTTGCGTGACCATCGTTATCCGGGCGAGGGCTGGGGTCTTACCACCGATGGTGAGAAACTCTATATGTCGAATGGCACCTCTACGATCTACCGTGTAGATCCTAAAACGTTCCAGCGTGAGGGTCGCATAACGGTTACGTTGCGTGGCGAGGCTCTCAACTATATCAACGAGCTGGAGTGGATCGATGGCAAGATTTGGGCAAACGTATATACGACCAACTATATAGTCATCATCAACCCCGAAACAGGAGTTGTTGAGGGTATGATCGATTGCGAGGGCCTGCTCTCGGATGAGGATATAACCACACGCACCGATGTGCTGAATGGTATTGCATACGATGCGGCGGCAAAACGAATATTTGTTACAGGCAAGCGTTGGAATAAACTTTTCGAGATCGAAATTGTAAAACGTTAGAGAGATGAAACTGGAACAACTTTTAGCAAGAAAGATATTACTTATGGATGGTGCTATGGGCACGGCTCTTATAGCACGTGGCGCCAAAGGGGCTCTGGAGATGCTTAATGTGGAGTCAGCGGCCCAGGTCGAGGCTCTGCATGAGGAGTATCTGCAGGCCGGTGCCGATATTATTACCACCAACACCATTTGTGCCGATGCACTCTCACTTGCCGAGTATGGTCTGCAGAGTCGCTCGTATGAGTTGGCACGAGCAGGAGCCGAGTTGGCACGCCGCGTTACTGATAAATACTCCACTACGGAGCATCCCCGACTTGTAGCTGGTTCGGTTGGCCCCACAACACGCAACCTTACGCTGGCCAATGATACCACGGCCGAGCAGATGGCGGCCGTTTATGCCGATGTGATCCGAGGTCTGAAGGATGGTGGTGTGGATATTATCCTCATCGAATCGGTTATGGATGCAGCTAATGCAAAGGTCGCAATAGAGGAGTGCAGAAAGATCGATGCTGATATTCCCATCATCCTCTCTGCAGTTCTTTCACGCATCGCAGGTCGTGTGGCCAGCGGTGCTACAATAGCCAAGTTCCTGGAGGATCTGCCTATGGAGCAGGTCGTCGTCGTTGGTTTTAACTGTACGAACGGTCCCAAGCCGATGACCGATGCCATTAAGACACTGTCTGCGGCGTGCGACAAGCCGTTGGTGGCGTATCCTGCGGCGGGACAACCCGTGGTGGCAGCCAACCACTTTGCTAAGGAGATGGAGCAGATGTGCCGCGCGGGCCTTTTGAATATTGTCGGCGGTTGTTGTGGTACTACTCCCGACTATATCGCCCAACTAGCCAAGGTGACACAACGCTGGCGTCCTCGAAAAGTAGTAAAAAAGTAAACTTTTAAGATATGAATACGGTAGATTTTCGTCGTCATCTGCATTCGCACCCCGAACTTTCGTTCGAGGAGCACTCGACGGCAGCCTTTATCTCCGAGCAGCTGGATGCGCTGGGGGTCGAACATCGTCCCATTGCAAAGACCGGTATCCTGGCGCGTATTGAGGGTCGCCGAGGTAATCTGAAGCGATGCGTTGTGCTTCGTGCCGATATTGATGCCCTGCCTTTGCAGGAGATGACCGGTGTGGAGTGGGCTTCGCAGTGTGAGGGTGTGATGCACGGATGTGGGCACGATTGCCATGCGGCGATATTGTATGGTGTGCTGAAGCGTCTGCAGTCTGATCGCGACTTCGAGGGTACGGTGCTTGGCCTTTTCCAGCCGGGCGAGGAGCGAGGCTTTGCCGGTGCTCGCAAGGTGTTGGATGAGGATCCTTTTAAGGATTATGATGTGGCAGCTGTTATCGGTGAACATGTCGATGCCAGTCTGGAGGTCGGCGAATTTGGCTTCTGCCCGGGTAAGTTTATGGCCTCGGCCGATGCGTTGTGCCTGACCGTTAAGGGTGCGGGTGGCACTCCGTCGCAAGGTGCGAAGAATCCGATTGTGGCGGCAGCCGATCTTGTTATGCGACTTAATGCCTTCAACAGCGACGTGTGTACATTGTCGGTCAATAAGGTTGTGGCTGAGGGTCTGCCCGATCATCTGCCCGAGGAGTGTCGTTGCGAGGCTATGATGCGTGCCTTTGACGAGAAACTGCGATTGCGTATCAAGGATATGATTGCACATGCGGTCGAGGAGGTGGAGTATAAGTATGATGTTGGGGTGAGTGTGGATATTCACGACGGCTACCCATGCGTCGAGAATGACACCCAACTTACCTACGAGGCGATGCTTATGGCCGATAGTTGCGGCTTTGTGGTGCGCGATCTGGAGCGTATTGAGGGCGAGGAGGATTTCGGATGTTATTCGCAGCTCTATCCATCGCTATATTATCGACTTGGCGTAGGACGCGAAGCAGGCCGTAAGCATACGGCGTCGTTTCTGCCCGACGAGCGTGCACTTGCCATTGGCGAGGAGTTTATGTATCAACTCTCATTAAGTATTCTGAACAAATGAAACAGTTAAAAAAACGAGATAGAAGGGCGGCCCGCAATGGTGCACCGACAGATTCGAAGAGTATTCGTGCGGCATTTATCATCAATATGTTTCGCGAATTTCCCGATAGGGTATTCTCTTTAAAGCAACTAACCTCAGCTTCGGGTGGAAATTCGAAGGAGGCTCGCTACATTGTGCGTGATGTGGTGGAAACGCTGGTTATGGAGGGTGTTGTGGATTGCCATGGCCGCGATAAGTATCAACTGTCGACATCTCAGCTGCCTCACTACGAGGGCGTGGTTGATATGATTGGCTCGGGCGCTGCCTATGTTAAGGTAGAGGCGCTTGAGAGCGATATCTACGTGCATCAGCGCAATGTGAATTATGCCCTGGAGGGCGACCGTGTGGAGGTGGTACTCCAGCGTCAGGCTGTGCGCGAGGGCGATCGTCCCGAGGGTGCCGTAACACGCATCATCGAGCGTAGCAATAAGCAATATGTGGGTGTTGCAGAGGTAAGCCGTGCTGCAATCTTCGTACGTCCTGATGCCCGCAAACTCCCGATGGATGTCTTCTTCCCGCGCAAGGAGTATCCGCAGGTTAAGGATGGCGATAAGGTGGTGTTTCGTGTTACGGAGTGGCACGAGGGGCTGCGTTCGCCACGTGGAGTGATTGTCGATGTGTTGGGCCAGACGGGTGATAATGATGCTGAGATGCATGCTATTCTTGCCGAGTATGATCTGCCATACCGTTTCGAGCAGGAGATTGAGGATGCTGCACTTGCAATCGATGGCCGCATCACAGAGAGTGATTATGCCGAAAGACGCGATTTTAGAGATATTGTGACCTTTACCATTGATCCGGCTGATGCCAAGGATTTCGACGACGCCCTGTCAATCCGCAAGATTGAGGATGGTGTCTGGGAGGTGGGAGTCCATATCGCCGATGTGACACACTATATCCGTCCCGATGATGTGCTCGACTGCGAGGCACGAGATCGAGGTACGTCGGTATACCTTGTCGATCGCACGGTGCCGATGTTGCCCGAACGATTGTGTAATGAGTTGTGCTCACTACGTCCTAATGAAGAAAAACTCTGCTTCTCGGCGGTATTCAAGCTCAACGAGAATGCCGAGGTGCTGGATGAGTGGTTCGGTCGCGCGGTTATCTATTCCGATCGCCGCTTTACCTATGCCGAGGCGCAGGCACGCATCGAAACAGGCGTGGGTGACTATGCCGAGGAGATTGCGGTATTGAACCGCCTGGCACAGACCATGCGTGCACGCCGTTTTAAGGATGGCGCTATCAGCTTTGAGCGCGAGGAGTTTAAGTTTATCCTCGATGAGAAGGGCAAACCGCTGGGTGTATATACCAAGGAGCAGAAGGAGTCAAATCAGCTTATTGAGGAGTTTATGCTTCTGGCTAATCGCAAGGTTGCTGAATATTGTACCTACCGTATGGTGGGGGGCAAGAAGGTGGCGCGTACGATGATTTATCGTGTGCACGACGAGCCCAATGAGGAGAAACTTACCCGTTTCCGTGACTTTATTGTCCGTTTTGGCTATCAGTTCCGTGCTTCGAAGGGTCGCGCTGTGGCCAAGGCTATCAATAAGCTCGTTACCGAGATTAAGGGCCGCCCCGAGGCAAATGCCATATCGACGCTCGCCGTTAGAAGTATGTCGAAGGCTTTGTATACAACCGATAATATGGGACACTATGGCCTTGCATTTAAATATTATACCCATTTTACATCGCCTATCCGTCGCTATCCCGATATGATGGTGCATCGTCTGCTGGCTCGCTATTTGGCCGAGGGTAAGTCGGCCGATAAGACCAAACTTGAGGCGCAGTGTGTCTATGCCACCGAGCGCGAGATTGTTGCTTCGGAGGCTGAGCGCGCTTCGATCAAGTATAAGATGGTTGAGTTCATGCAGGATAAGATTGGTCAGATGTTCAAGGGCCACGTATCGGGCATGAGCGAGTGGGGTATATATGTTGAGCTTAACGATACACACATCGAGGGTATGGCCTTCTTGCGCGATATCGAGGGTGACTACTATACCTACGATGATGCCCGTTTTGAGGTTGTTGGCCGTGCAACGGGGCGCCGCATCGTCTTTGGTGAAGAGGTGTGGGTGAGAGTCAAGGGTGTTGATATGCGACGCCGCACACTCGATTTTGAACTTATCGTAGGAAACAAGAGAAAGTAATGAATGCCGATAATATCTTTGCGAAAGCATTAGACCGTCAGACGCTTACGCGCGATGAGGCCTACTGGCTTTGGGAGGAGGCTCCGTTGGAGCGTCTGGCTGCCGTGGCCGATAAGGTTCGCCGTGATGTGGTGCCCGATAAGGATGTTGTGACATGGCAGATTGACCGCAATGTAAATATCACAAACGTCTGCATCTCAGGGTGTAAATTCTGCAATTTTCACTGTAAGCCACATCAGCAGGAGAGAGCTTTTATCACGACCATTGACGAGTATCGCGAGAAGATAGATCAGATGCTTGCTTTGGGCGGTGACCAGCTCCTTTTGCAGGGTGGTCTGCATCCCAAATTGGGTATAGATTTCTATGAGGATCTCTTTTCGGAGTTAAAACGCCTCTATCCTCAGGTGCGTCTGCACGCTTTGGGTGCCCCCGAGGTTGCGCATATAGCTCGCATTAGCAATATTACTTCGCGTGAGGCTCTGCAACGTCTGGTCGCGGCAGGTCTGGACTCTTTGCCCGGAGCTGGGGCTGAGATACTGTGCGATGATGTGCGTCGAGCTATTTCGCCAGCAAAACCGAGTGTGCAGGATTGGATCGATGTGATGCACGAGGCGCATGAGATGAATCTGCCCACTTCGGCTACGATGATGTATGGCCACGTTGAAACCTCGCGTCAGCGAATAGATCATCTGCTCTCGATTCGAGATCTTCAGGCTCGTTGCCCCGAGGGTAACTGGGGCTTTATTGCATTTATTCCGTGGATTTTCCGCTCTACGGGAACACGTCTTGAGCAGGAGGGTGTCCGATCGCATTTTTCGCCGCTGGAATATATTCGTATTATTGCCGTGAGTCGCTTGATTCTTAATAATATACGCAATATTCAGGCTTCGTGGCTTACCGTTGGTAAGGCTACGGCCCAACTCGCCCTGCATAGCGGTGCCAATGACATGGGGTCGATTATGATTGAGGAGAACGTGGTGTCGAGTGCTGGTGCTCACAATCAGTTTGATGCCGAGGGTATTCAGCGTGCTATCCGCGAGGCGGGATTCCGACCGCAATTGCGTGACCAATTATATCAGCCCAGAGAGTGGAAAGGGTAGAAAAAACGATGTTGTGCAATAAATTTGCGACGAAGTAATGCTAATAAATTAAAATTTATTACCTTTGCACTCCGAAATCGGACTTTTATAGCAGAAAATACGAATAAAATATACTGAATAAACTATGAAAATTACTAGAGAACAGCGTGAGGTAGGTACCTCGTTATTGAAGGTTGTTGTTGGCGAGGCTGATTACGCCGAGGCAGTTGATAAGGCTCTGCGCGAGTACAAGCGTAAGGCAAATATCCCCGGATTCCGTCCTGGTATGGTTCCTATGGGTGTTGTACGCAAGATGTTTGGTAAGGGCGTTGTTGCCGAGCAGTCATACAAGCTCGCTTCTAACTCGGTATTCGAGTATTTGCAGAATGAGGGTATCGACTACGTAGGTGATGTTATCCCCTCAGAGGAGCAGGGTGACTTCGATTTCGAGAACAATACCGAGCACGAGTTCATGTTCGAGATCGGTGAGGCTCCCAAGGTGGAGGTAGCTCTCTCGAAGGATGATAAGCTTACTTACAACAAGATCAAGATCGAGAAGACCATGCACGAGCAGTACAAGGACAACTACCTGCGTCGTTATGGCCGCTTGGTAGAGGTTGAGGCTGTCGCTAAGGACGAGGCGTTGACCGTAACTCTTGACAATGGCGATATGCGTATCGAGGATGCTTACGTTGGTTTGATCTCAATGACCGACGAGGAGCGTAAGCCTTTCGAGGGTAAGAAGGTAGGCGACAAGATGGAGGTTAACGTTAACGAGCTCTATAAGTCAGAGACACAGCGTGCATCAATTCTTCAGGTTAAGGCTGAGGAGTTGGAGAGCATCAATCCTAACTTCTCATTGGAGATCACTCAGATCCGCCAGTTCGCTAACCCCGAGCTCAACGAGGAGTTCTTCAAGATGGCATTCCCCGATGGCAACATCACTTCAGAGGCTGACCTCGATAAGTTCGTAGATGCTGAGATCGAGAAGGAGTTGGGTCGCGAGGCTGACTACCTGTTCACTATCCGTGTTCGTAACTTCCTTATGGAGAAGGCTGGTTTGCAGATGCCCGAGGCATTCCTCAAGCGTTGGCTTTATACCATCAACGAGGGTAAGTTCACTATGGAGGATATCGAGAAGGATTTCGAGGGCTTCATCAAGATGTTCACTTGGAACTACCTGCAGAAGCACTTCATCCAGACCTACGAGCTTACAGTTAGCGAGGATGAGGTTAATGCCGAGGCTAAGGAGTTCGCAAAGGCTCAGTTTGCACAGTACGGTATGCCTTCAGCACCCGAGGAGATGATCGAGAACTTCTCAAAGCAGATCCTTTCAAACAAGGAGCAGGCTCAGAAGATCTACGAGAAGCTTTACGAGTTGAAGGTCGTAGAGTATGTTAAGTCACAGATTAAGGTGACTAACAAGTCAGTGTCAGCTGAGGATTTCGCGAAGTTGGCTCAGGAGATGTAATCAACGACTGTCCTATATATAATATATAGTATTTAGGTCAGTTTTGCGATATATACTTAAAATTTGGACTCTGGGCGTAAAGTTTGCAGAGTCCAAATTTTGATTTATTATAATGGCCTGTATGTCGCATGCGACAGGGGCGAAGTAACAACGAATATAATACGGAAAAATATGAATGAATTTGAAAAATATGCTCGTGCTCATTATGGCATCAGCAGCCTGAAACTGCACGATTTCAATTCGATACAGTCGGCTTATGTCTCGCCGACAATTATCGAGGAGCGTCATTTGAATGTGGCCACCATGGATGTGTTCTCGCGTCTTATGATGGATCGTATCATATTCCTTGGTGCCCCCATATATGACGATGTGGCCAATATTATTCAGGCTCAGCTGCTTTTCCTGGAGTCGGTAGATCCTTCGAAGGATATTCAGATTTATATCAATTCTCCAGGTGGATCTGTTTCTGCAGGTCTGGGTATTTACGACACCATGCAGCTCATTTCGTGCGACGTGGCTACCATCTGTACAGGTCTGGCCGCTTCTATGGGAGCGGTGTTGCTCACCGCTGGTGCTGCCGGCAAGCGTTCGGCGTTGCCTCATTCGCGTGTGATGATTCATCAGCCGCTGGGTGGCGCACAGGGTCAGGCGTCGGATATCGAAATTACAGCTCGTGAGATCATTAAGACCAAGCGCGAATTGTATGAGATCCTCTCGGCTCACTCTGGTGTGGATATCGCAAAGATCGAGCAGGATGCCGACCGTGATTACTGGATGGGTGCACTCGAGGCCAAGGAGTATGGCCTTATCGATGAGGTGTTGAGTAAGCGAATTAAATAATTTATGGCACAAAAACATAAAGGAGGACCGCGTAGTAACGAGGATTGCTGCTCGTTTTGCGGTGCTAAACGCAGTGATGTGGCTCTGATGTTTCAGGGTGCGGACGGTGTGAATATATGTAATATATGCGTAGAGCGAGGCTATCAAATGCTTGTTGAGAGCGAACTCGTTGAGTCAGCTCGCAAGAAGAGTGGCAAGAAGTTCACGATGGAGGAGCTGATGCGCCCTGCGGAGATTAAGGCTGTTCTGGATCAGTACATTATTGGTCAGGATGACGCCAAGCGTTATATGTCGGTTGCGGTGTATAACCACTACAAGCGTTTGATGAGCCGCGATAAGCAGCACGACGATGTCGAGATCGACAAATCTAATATCGTGCTCGTGGGTCAGACCGGTACGGGAAAAACTTTGATGGCCCGCACCATTGCGCGTGTACTGAATGTCCCATTCACAATCGTTGATGCCACTGTCCTTACCGAGGCTGGATATGTGGGCGAGGATGTAGAGAGCATTCTCTCGCGTCTGTTGCAGGTGGCCGATTACGATGTGGCCGCTGCCGAGCGTGGTATCGTCTTTATTGATGAGGTGGATAAGATTGCCCGCAAGAGCGATAATCCCAGTATCACTCGCGATGTGTCGGGTGAGGGTGTGCAGCAGGCTCTGCTTAAGATTTTAGAAGGTACGGTGGTGAATGTTCCGCCTCAGGGTGGTCGTAAGCATCCCGACCAGAAGTTTATCCAGGTAAATACTAAGGATATCCTCTTTATCTGTGGAGGTGCATTTGATGGCATTGAGAAGAAGATCGCTCAGCGTCTTAATACGCGTGCCATCGGTTATGGCGTGCAGAGTAATCAGCAGGTGGATCGCAACAACCTGATGAAGTATATCCTGCCGCAGGATTTGCGCTCGTTTGGACTTATTCCTGAGCTGGTGGGTCGTCTGCCCGTTTTGACATATATGCAGCCCCTTTCACGTGAGGCTCTGCGCTCGATTCTGACCGAGCCCAAGAATGCTATAGTGAAACAGTACGAACGTCTGTTTGCTATGGATGGTGTTGATTTACAGTTTGATGATGATGTCCTGGATTATATTGTAGAGAAGGCCGACGAGTACAAGCTTGGTGCCCGTGGTTTGCGCTCGATATGCGAGGCTATTATCATCGATGCGATGTATGAGTTGCCCTCTTCGGGTCAGACTCAATATGTCGTTACGCTTGACTATGCTAAAAAGAAGATCGAGGGGTCAAATTTTTTGCAGTTGAAGCAGGTTAGTTAAGATAAATTATATTATCTTTGTAGAAAGAGAAAAAGAATTCTAAAAATATATGTTCGCTAACTATAAACTTAATAAGGCAGCCGACAATATCCGAATCTTGGCAGCCGCAATGGTGGAGAAGGCTAAGTCAGGTCACCCGGGTGGTGCTATGGGCGGTGCCGATTTCATTAATCTGCTCTATACGGAGTTCATGCACTTCGATCCCGAGAACCCCGCATATCCTTTCCGCGATCGATTCTTCCTTGATCCGGGCCATATGTCACCGATGCTTTACTCGGTGCTTATGCTGTCGGGCTTCTACACGATGGATGATTTGAAGAACTTCCGTCAGTGGGGTAGCATTACCCCCGGTCACCCCGAGGTAGATGTTATGCATGGTGTGGAGAATACCTCTGGTCCTTTGGGTCAGGGTCACGCTATGGCCGTTGGTGCCGCTATCGCCGAGCGCTTTATGGTTGCTCGATTTGGCGAGTGGATGGCTCACAAGACCTATACGTTCATCTCTGATGGTGCCGTACAGGAGGAGATCTCGCAGGGCGTAGGCCGTGTGGCAGGTCACCTGGGATTGGCTAACCTTATTATGTACTACGATGCAAACAATGTGCAGCTCTCAACAACTGTTGAGGAGATCGACTCAGAGGATGTTGCTGGCAAGTATCGTGCGTGGGGTTGGCATGTAATTGAGGTTGATGGTCACGATGTAGATCAGTTGCGTGCAGCCTTGACCGAGGCCAATGCGCAGACTCAGATGCCTACACTCATCATCGGCCGTTCAATCATGGCTAAGGGTGCTATGGGCGCCAATGGCGAGAGCTTCGAGGGCAAGGTTTCAACTCATGGTCAGCCTCTGTCTGGTGCCGGCGCTGATTTGGCTGCTACGGTTACCAACCTTGGCGGTGACGCTGAGAATCCGTTCAAGCTCTTCAATGAGACATCTGAGATCTACGATACACGTCGTTGCGAGCTCAAGGCATGGGCTGCAAAGCGTAAGCAGGAGGAGAGCGAGTGGCGAGCAGCGAACAAGGAGCTTTCTCTTAAGCTGAACCGTTTCCTTTCGGGCGAGATTCCCGAAATCGATTACAATAAGATTGAGGTTAAACCCGATACAGCTACCCGTGTTGCTTCAGCTACAATGCTGGGTGTGTATGCCGATAAGATTGAGAACATGATCGTGATGTCGGCAGATTTGAGCAACTCGGATCGTACCGATGGCTTCCTGAACAAGACTCACGCCTTTACAAAGGGTGACTTTACCGGTCAGTTCTTCCAGGCTGGTGTTGCCGAGCTTACTATGGCTTGCGTGATGAACGGTATGGCACTGCATGGTGGTGTTATCCCCGCTTGTGGTACATTCTTCGTATTCTCTGATTATATGAAGCCCGCCATCCGCTTGTCAGCGTTGATGCGTCTGAAGGTTATCTATGTATGGTCACACGACTCATTCCGCGTGGGTGAGGATGGTCCTACCCATCAGCCTATCGAGCAGGAGATGCAGATCCGCCTGATGGAGCAGGTGCATAACCATCGTGGTGAGCGTTCTATGGTTGTGATGCGTCCTGCCGATGCCGAGGAGACCGTTGTTGCATGGCAGTGTGCTATGGCCGAGCAGCGCCCCGTTGCGTTGATCTTCTCGCGTCAGAATATCAAGTCTATTCCTCCTATGGGCACAAGCCGTAAGCAGGAGGCTCAGCAGGCTGTAAAGGGTGCTTATATCGTGATGGATTCAGCGAAGGCTCAGGTAGTTATGCTGGCTTCAGGTTCTGAGGTATCTACACTCGTTGAGGGTGCGGAGCTTCTGCAGAAGGATGGTATTGCGGTGCGTGTGGTAAGCGTTCCGAGCGAGGGCTTGTTCCGCGATCAGCCTAAGTCTTATCAGGATAGCGTATTGCCCAAGAACATTGTACGTTATGGTATGACATCAGGCTTGTCGATTAATCTGCGTGGCCTCGTTGGCGAGGAGGGCAAGATCCATGGTTGCGACCATTTCGGCTATTCGGCTCCGTTCAAGGTGCTGGACGAGAAGTTCGGTTACAATGGACAGACCGTTTACGAAGAGGTTAAGGCCTTGCTAAGTAAGTAATAAAGATTGTAGCGAGCGGGTCGGTTTCGATCCGCTCGTTAAATATACTAACACAACTTAATATATGGCCGATAAAATTCTATTGCATGACAAGCGCTTTCGCGTGATGATTCCAGCCGAGGAGATCGATAAGGCTGTAGAGTGTGTCGCCGAGAAGCTTAATGAGCGTTATGCTGGACGTACGCCTGTATTTTTGGGTGTATTGAGTGGCTCGTTCCTCTTTTTGAGTGATTTGGTGCGTAAGACTACATTCAATAGCCAGTTGGCATTCGTGAAGATCTCTTCGTATGAAGGTACTGAGTCAACGGGTAAGGTTAAGCAGCAGCTGGGTGTAAACTTCGACATTGAGGGTCGCGATATTATTATCGTGGAGGATATTATCGAGACAGGTCATAGCATGAACTACCTGCTCGATCATCTGCGAGAGAAGAATCCAGCAAGTATCTCTATCTGTACGCTCTTCTTCAAGCCCGAGAAGTTCCTCTATGAGTATGAGGTGGATTATGTTGCGTTGTCGATCGGTAATGAGTTTATCGTTGGCTATGGTTTGGATTACAATCAGTTGGGTCGTAATTTAAAGGATATTTATGTCATTGACGAATAGTGATATGTTGGATGGCGGCAACCGTCTGCCATTGGTTGAGGACTTCTACACCATTCAGGGTGAGGGATTTCACGCCGGTAAGCCTGCCTATTTCATCCGACTTGGCGGATGCGATGTAGGTTGCCGATGGTGTGATGCCAAATACACTTGGAATCCTAAGGTTTTTCCTCCTGTTGACGTTGATGAGGTGGTGAAGCGTGCCAAGGCATGCGCTGCGCAGGCTATCGTAATTACGGGCGGAGAGCCGTTGTTATATCCTCTTGAGATCCTGACGTCGCGTCTGCGCGATGTGGGGTTGGAGATTTTCCTCGAAACCTCAGGTACTCATCCCTTCAGCGGTGAGTTCGACTGGGTATGCCTCTCGCCCAAGCGTCAGCAGCCTCCTTTGGCTGAGGCTTTTGGTCGTGCACATGAGTTAAAGGTTATAATCCAGACTGAGGATGATTTCCTTTGGGCAGAGGAGAATGCACGCCGTGTAGGTCGTTATTGCCGATTGTATCTGCAACCTGAGTGGAGCGTTTTTGATGAGATTATGCCCAAGATTGTGGAGTACGCCAAGGCAAATCCCCGTTGGTCAATCTCAATACAAACGCATAAGTTTATGCGTATTCCCTAATGTATGGCTGGCAAGACAAGTAAATATATCTGGTTCTCCATTACGGCTGCGGTATTTATATATACGGCGGCACTTACTGTGCGCAATCTGATGAATATGATTTCGTTGCATCATCGTATCGGTATGCTGGAGGATCAGCGTGATATGTTCCAGAGTCGTATTACAGAGGATAGTACTATGCTTGAACGTCTAAACTACGATGAGTTTCTTGAGCAGTATGCCCGTGAACGATTTCATATGCAGCGCGAGAACGAGTATATTTACATCATTGAGTAATATGCGAAGCATAAAGTAAAAAAAAACTGACAACCGTGTGGCTGTCAGTTTTTTGTTTTATAGTACATTGCTCAGCATCGGGAAGATTCTTAGCAGTGCCTCTATCACTTGGTTGCGATTTGCATCCTCGCGCATAATGATAAGTACGGTGTTGTCGCCGGCAATGGTGCTGAGAATGCCCGGACAGTTCAGGTTGTCGATGGGTACCGAAATAGCACTTGCGTAGCCCGATTTTGTCTTCATCACGCCGAGGTTTCCTGAAAATGTCAGCCCTGTGATGTTGTCCGAAATGTTCGATGATACATTCACCTCGTGCTGTACGGTGTTTGGAAGTACGTATATGTAACCCTTGTTCTTGTGTGGCACTTTCGCGACATTCATGAATTTCAGGTCGCGTGACAAAGTACTCTGTGTAATATTTATGCCACATTCCGCAAGACGTGCGATCAGCTCCTCCTGTGATCCGATAAGTTCGCTGCGGATGATTTTGCGAATTGTGGCAAGACGTTGTGTTTTTTGATTCATAATAAGTTTGGTTTCTGTGATAGAATAAACATATTTATGCGAAAATAGCGCATATTTTGCAAAAAAACAAGAATTTTCACAAATTTTCTTCTGCGATGGCAAAAATCATCATTTTTCTTTGTGTAGATTAATAAAATTTCATTTTAGTGTGTGCGACGTGTCTCTCGCATAAATATCCTAAATATATGCCATTATGCGAATATTTTCCTTTATATATAAATATAAGGGCCGTAAAGTTTGCATATTGCTCAATAATATGCAATCTTTGTAGCCGTTAAAACGAAAACCAAGAAAAACTAAATATTTTTACAGAAATGAAGATCGATGTAATGGTCGCAAACGATAACCATCTGTGCTTTGTAACACAGATCAACGATGCGATCGACGAGGCTGCAAAACAGCGTGGAACGGGTATTGCCCGTCGTACTGACGAATATATCGCCGATAAGATAAATTCAGGTAAGGCAATTATTGCCGTTAACCGTAACGAGTTTGTAGGTTTCTGCTACATTGAGTCATGGGGACACGACGAGTTTGTTGCCAATTCAGGACTCATCGTACGCCCGCAGTATCGCGGCATGGGCGTAGCAAAGCGTATCAAGCAGGCTGCCTTTGAGCTCTCGCGCAAGCGTTTCC
>JAEIGA010007826.1_pt1 | contig 16220 bp, 13 predicted proteins | sample 9270691 | NCBI WGS metagenome assembly JAEIGA01 (sample SAMN17057246, study PRJNA624740) | gut metagenome | biome: biome; isolation source: fecal sample | host: Bos grunniens | place: China: Xizang | collected 2019
ATTTAATTTTTCAGAAAATATAATTGGACATGCAGAATTTTCACTAAAAACTTCTGATTTAATAGAAAATTCAATCTTCAAGGAAACATGTTCAAAATTCCAAATAGATGAAATTTCTGTAGTATTTCGTAGCAAAGGGTTAAATTCAACAAACTATTTTAGTATTTTTATGGGAACTTACGAACCTATTGGTTCTGATATCTTTTTGCGTAGACAATTTGGAATCCAGCCAATAATGTCAAAAATTACAGAAAGTTGGCTTGGCATCGCAGGTTCAGTAATTTATCCTTTATTCGGAATTGGAATTGCCGATGTTATTCATTTTTCAAATCAACCACTTGCTTTAGGTATTTATACTTATTTCAATCAAGAATTAGATGATTCATTCTATATTTTTAATGCAGATTTAAGATTTGCTGGTGTGTACAGATTTTTCACATTTGATTTATCTGCAGGAATCGGAACTCCTTTGCAAAAACAGTCAACAAGCGATTCTCTTCTTATCATAAAAAAAATCTACTGGCGTGTAGGCATGAATATGCTTGTAGGAAACGCATATACAACTTCATTATTTATGCAAGCAGGAATTTCTGATGTTCCTTTTTCAAAAGCAGAAACAGAATTTGAATTTGACCCAAACAAAACATACATTTTATTTGAACCACGATTCAGAACAAGCAAATTCCAACTTGATATAACTGCATTTAGTTTGCCACAAGATACTGTAAACGATTTTATTTTTATAAAAGACACATTGGGAATTAATTTTAATGTTTTCACAGATAATTTATACTTCAAAAATAAAATGTTCCTATTTGGAATTAATACTGCACTTTCATTCCCAGAAAAAACATTCATGGATTTTAAAGACCCTGCATCATTATTTGATGATTACACTATAACAATTGCTCCTTATGTTGAAACAAAGTTCTACAACGGGGAAATTCATACTATGATGCAAGCAAGAATTTCAGATTTAATAAAAGGAAATTGGCATTCTGCTTTTGAATTAAACATAGGATATAAAACTCAATTATAAAGTAATTCAAAAATTTATCCCTTTATTAATTTAATATATAGATGACTAGTGAGTTCAGCATAACAAAACTTATTAGTCATCTTTTTTTTATTTAAATTAATATTCATACAGATAAAAATAAAAACTTTGACTTATATCGTTCTTGGTTTTAAAATATAAAAATACAAAACTAATATTTTTGTTTTTGATTTTATTTTTTTAGGAGAACTTATGAATCATTCATCTTTAAGCATAACCTTCCCTTCTGGAAAAACCGAACAAGTTCCATTTGATACACCAATATCAAATCTGTTACAACATTTTGAACCAACTAATGATGAAATTCTTGCAGTAAGAATTAACAATGAAATTTGTTCCATAGATTCTAATGTAGAAATTAATTGCAAATTGGAACCTATTTTTAAAAACACAAAAGATGGAGCAAATGTATACAGACGTTCTCTTTGCTTATTATTAGCAACTGCCGCTCATAACTTATTCCCTGCTTCTCACCTACTTGTAGGCCACAGCTTAGGATATGGTTATTATTACACATTAGACACAGGAACACCAATTACACAAGAACAAATAACTTCATTAGAAAATGAAATGCAAAGATTAGTTCAGAATGATTTACCTGTAACGACAAAAACAATTTCTTACGAAGATGCAATAAAATTATTTGAAGAATTAAATCTAACAGAAACAAGAAAGCAATTAAATTATATTGCACCTCAAAAAATAAGAATTAATTGTATTGACAATTTTTCTGATATGTACTTTGGGCCTTTAGTTCGTTCCACAGGAACATTAAAAGTTTTTTCACTGATGAAATATGGCGAAGGATTTTTATTGCGATTTCCACGCTCTAGTGATCATTCAAAATTAACAACATTTGTAGACCAACCTATACTTTTTGGAATTTACAAAAAATATAAACAATGGGGAAAACAAATTGGCGTTACTTCCGCAGCTTCCTTAAATGAATTGATAAATAACAGAAAAATAGAAGAATTTATCGATATCACAGAAACATTCCAACAAAAATGTATTGCAGATATTGCAGATCAAATAGCTGCATCTAAAAAAGTTAAAGTAATTTTAATTGCAGGTCCATCAAGTTCCGGAAAAACTACAACATCAAAAAAACTTGCATTGGAATTACGCGCAATTGGTTACAAACCAAAAGTTATTAGCTTAGATTGTTACTATGTTGGAAGAGATAGAAATCCAAAAGATGAAAACGGCAATTACGATTACGAGTGTCTAGAAGCGCTTGATATTCCTTTATTAAATCAAAATCTTGTAGATTTATTCGAAGGCAAAGAAGTAATTATTCCTAGTTACGATTTTAACGAAGGAGTTCCTTATTTTGAAGAAAAGAACAAGATGAAATTAGATGCTAATGACATTTTGATTATGGAAGGAATTCACGGATTAAATGATAAACTTACACCTTTAATTCCAAATGAATTAAAATTCAAAATTTACTTATCTGCATTAACACAATTAAATCTTGATAATCACAATAGAATATCAACAAGTGATAACAGATTAATAAGAAGAATTGTAAGAGATGCACGCTTTAGAGGAAAATCTGCTGCTACAACAATATCTATGTGGCCTAGCGTTCACAAAGGAGAAGAATTACACATATTCCCATTCCAAAATAATGCTGATGCAATACTAAACACAGCTTTAGACTACGAATTAGCTGTATTAAAAATATATGCAGAACCATTACTACGATGTGTAAATCCAACACAACCAGAATATGCAGAAGCTTGTCAACTTTTGAACTTCTTAAATAACTTTGCACCAATTCCTCCAACAGCTGTACCTTCAAGATCTATCATCAGAGAATTTATTGGTGGAAGCGCATTCAAATATTAGACGATTTTTGTAACAAGTTACTTTTTAATTAATCTTTTTTAAAGCGACTTGTTACAATATCATCTACAATATTTTCTTCTTCTAAATTTACTAGATTTTTATATTCTTCTAATTGATGTTCTTTTAATCGTTCAAGAGCATCAGTTTTTTTTATTATTTCTTTTAAGATATTTCGCTTTTGTTCTGTAATTAATTTTGCTTCTGCCATTTTATTCATTAAAAATTCTGTTTGCGTTCTTATAAATTCATTAAATCTTAATACAGCAGTTATATCAGTAAAATCTTTTGAACCACGAACATATTCAGAAGCAGCATATTTTTGTTGAGCCAAATTATCCAATTTTGATTGAATTTCTTGTTCCTCAGCTAAAGCCTTTCCTAATTCAACTTCAGCTTGATGTTGTTCAAACTTACGAAACTTTAATATATCTTCTAATTCAAATTTAAATTTTTTCATTTTGATAAGTTTTTACAACTAAATCGAAGAAGTTGCTCCCGTTGAAAAAGGTTCAATCATAGAAGTTGAACTATCTTTTTCTAATGCCATAGAAGGACATTCAACATATTCATTTTCTGGAATTTCAATTCCTGTTACTTCAGAAAGCAAATCTAATATATTTTTTATGGAAAATTTTTCATATTCTTCTTGCTTTAAGAAATCTTCAATAATTTGATGTTTATCAACAGCTTCATCAATTTGAGGAGAATTTCCTTTTTCATAAATACCTGCAAGAATCATTTGTGAATTAGATTGATACAATGACATTAACTCACGAATTCGTCCACAAGCTTTTTGTGTCATTTTTCCTGTTACACGCTTTGACAAACGGCTAATAGATTGAAGAACATCAATTGCAGGATAATGAAAAGATTGTGCTAATTTTCTATCAAGAACAATATGTCCATCAAGGGTACCACGAACTTTATCAGTAATCGGTTCGTTCATATCATCACTATCAACAAGAACAGTATAAAAAGCTGTGATTGTACCTTTATCATTAGTTCCTGTGCGCTCTAGCAACTTTGGAATCATATCAAAAACACTTGGTGGATAACCTTTTTGTGCAGGTGGCTCACCGTTTGCAAGACCAATTTCGCGTTGTGCATGAGCAAATCGAGTTACAGAATCAAGCATAAGCATTACATCTTTGCCCTGGTCTCTAAAATATTCTGCAATTGCTGTACACACATAAGCTGCACGCAAACGACAAATAGAAGGAGTATCACTAGTTGCAACGACCACAACAGAACGCTTCAGACCTTCTTCGCCTAAATCTCTGTTTATAAAATCAAGAACTTCTCGTCCGCGTTCACCAATCAAACCAATAACATTTATATCAGCATCTGTGTTGCGAGCAATCATACTTAACAATGTTGATTTTCCAACACCTGAACCAGCAAAAATTCCTAAGCGCTGACCTTTTCCAACTGTAAGCATACCGTCAATTGCTTTTACACCTGTAGAAACTCTGCGATTAATTGGCAAACGAGACATTGGATCAGGAGGAGATGCAATTGCAGGATAATATGCTTCTGGAACTAATTCTCCTAAACCATCACAAGGTTTTCCTGTAGCATCAATAGTTCTTCCCAACAATGACATTCCCACAGGAACTTGCAAAACATCACCAGAACCTATAACTTGACAGCCAACTTCAATTCCTTGTGTATCGCCAAATGCTGTCAGTTTTACCATAACATCATTCAGACCTACGACTTCAGAAAGCAATTTTGAACCATCAGGCAGAACAATTGTACATATTTCGCCAATTTTGGCACAAGGGCCTTTGCTTATAATTTCTAGCCCATTTACAGAAGTAACATATCCCAAGTATTTTATTGGTTCTGATTTTTTAATTTGAGAAAGATATTTTGAAAAATTAAAATCACTATTAAAAAGAGAATCCATACCCACCCTATTTATACAGAATTCTATTTTTCTAAAGTTGCATCTGATTTTGAAACACTTTTTACTGGTGAAATTTCCATAATTTTACTTTCAAGTTCAGCTAGTTGACTAGAAATTCTTGCATCTATTGCACCAAAATCTGTTTCAACAATACAACCACCTTTATCCACAGAAGAATCTTCAATAACGCTTATTCCATTTACATTTTCTATGCGCTTAATAAATTCATCCACATGAGCTGTTGTTAATTTTAAATCTTCTGTATTAACTCTTAGAGTAATATTTCCACGAGTTCGAATCTTTTTTAAAGCAGCTAAAACATTGCTTAATACAACAGTTTTTTGATTTTCTGAAATAATTTTTACAACTTTTCGAGTCATCAAAAGAACTAATTCTACAATTTGTTGTTCTGTTTCACATAAAATTTCTTCTCTGCGAACCATAACAGATTCAACAATCTTATGAACGCGTTCAACTAAACGATTTACTTCGTTTTGGCCTTCCATAAAGCCTTGTTCATGACCTTCTTTATAGCCATCTTGATGAGCAGTTGCTTTTATATTTTCTTTTTCAACATTAGCTTCTTGAATAATTCGTTCAGCTTCTAATTTGGCATCTTCAATTATTTTTGAAGCTGCTTGTTCTGCATCACTTTTAATTATTTGTGCTTGATCAGTTTGACGCTTTACTTCTGCAAAAGCTGCTTCTTCGGCTTTTTTTACAATATCATCTGCAGAAGCTTGGGCAATTTCCAACATACGTTTTTTTTCAATTTCCCATCCAGCTTTAAAAGCTTCTGCTTCACGGCGTAAATCATCAGGAGTTGGACCTGTATATTCTTCAACTGGTGCTTCTTCAACTTCTTCAACAGGACTATAGTCGTGTATAAGTTTTAAAGTAACTTCACCAGGTTTAGCCTTTATTTCATTAGGACGAAAAACAGTTTTTGCCATTTATAACTCCTACTACTGAACAAGCTCATCTTCACCAGAGCGAGCAATAACAATATCACCAGAATCTTCAAGACGACGAATTGTAGAAACTATTTTCTGCTGTGCTTCTTCAACATCTTTCAAGCGAACAGGGCCCATAAATTCCATATCTTCTTTTAGCATACTTGCAGCACGCTTAGACATATTGCGGAAAATTTTGTCCTGAACTTCTGTATCAACAGACTTGAGGGCTTTTGAAAGTTCCTGTGTATCGACTTCGCGAAGAACTTTCTGAATAGCACGGTCGTCCAGCATAACAATATCTTCGAAAACGAACATACGCTTTTTGATTTCTTCTGCCAAATCTGGATCTTCTTCTTCAAGAGATTCGATAATAGCTTTTTCAGAAGAACGATCAACAAGGTTCAAGATTTCAACGATAGATTCAACACCACCAGCAGCTGTGTAGTCTTCACTAGAAAGTGTAGATAATTTCTTTTCAAGAACGCGCTCAACTTCACGCAAAACATCAGGAGAAGTTCTGTCCATTGTTGCCAAACGCTTAGAAACTTCTGGTTGCATTTCTTCTGGAAGATTCTGCAAAATTACAGCAGCCTTTCCAGGTTCAAGATACGCAAGAATAAGCGCAATAGTCTGAGGATATTCCTGCTGAATAAAGTTCAACAAATGAGCAGGGTCTGTTCGTCTAATAAAGTCAAAAGGACGAACTTGCAAAGAACTTGTCAAACGATTGATAATATCAATAGCTTTCTGACTTCCCAAAGATTTTTCAAGAAGTTCACGAGCATAATCAATACCACCAGTTGTGATAAAGTTCTGAGCATTCATCAATTCCTGAAATTCTTCAAGAACTGCGTCTTTATATTCTGCATCAACAGTTTCAAGTCGAGCAATTTCAAAAGTTAAAGTTTCTACTTCATCTTCTCGCAAGTGTTTCATAATTTCTGAAGAAATATCACTTCCAAGAGATACTAAAAAAATTGCAGCCTTTTGTCTTCCTGTAAGACTCTTATAATCTCTTTTATCTTTTTTACTTGAACTTGCAGGTTTTAAGCTACCAGGCTTTGGAATCGGTTTTGGATTAGATTTTGGTGTTGAGTCATCTGCCATATACTATTCCTCCATAAGCCAAGTTCTAATGAGCATTGCAACATCTTCAGGATGCTCTTTGGCCATATTAATTGCATTTTCTTGAAGTTCTGCGCGTCTACTTTCTTCAACAGACATTGTAACTTGAACACCAGATTCATCTGTAGCATTCCAAAGTGCTTGTTCTCTGGCAGCCTGCTGCTGACGAAGTAACTCTTCTTCTCTAAGTCTCTTGCGACGCTCAATTTCTTTGCTAATAATTCTAAATAGAATAAATCCAACAAGAACAACTGCAATAGAAATCAATACTAACAAAATAGTTCTGCGTGTTTGCTGTTTTTTGAAATATTCTTCATCTTCTTCTGCAAATTGAGCGCTACGATCTATTTTGATATTTGTAACTGTAACTTCATCACCACGGTCTTTTTTATAACCAACAGCATTTTTTACATAATTTGTAAGTGCTAATAATTCTTCTGATGAAACAGGAATATATTCACGAGCAATAGAACCTGTCTTTTCATCAATCATATATGTATGTGTTTTCGGGTCACGAAGTTTTTTCCATTCACCGTCAATATTTACAGAAACTGTAACTCTTCCTGGACGAGGAGCAACTTTTTCTTTTGTGTGAGTTGTATTTACTGCGTTATTTTGAGTAACTCCTGTTTCTGTTGATTTACCAATAACATTTGACATATCTGAATACACAGGAGGATTTTGGCCTTCCACACCAGCAGGACCTTCTGGATTATATCCTGTTCCTTGCCATTCCTTTGTAACTGTTTGCTGAGAAATTGGTAATCCTTCTACATACGCAGATTCATCATAAGGAGTATCTTTGTTATCAGCTTTCATTTCTATAGGAGTATAAATTGTAGACTCATTTGATTTTTCAGACATATCCATATCAATTGTTACATTCAAATCACGGATTCTATCTTCTGTTTTTGTTTTTTGTAATGCAATAAGAACATCTGCTTTTAATTGAGCTTCTAATTTACGACGCAATTTCTGTTGTCTTTCAATAACAGAAACTCTATCCATATCAGCCATTCCTTCAAAATCATTTAACACATTTCCGTCCATATCAGAAATTGTTAAATTTTCTGCAGTTAATCCTTCTACAGCTGAAAGAATAAGTTTTTGAATTCCTAAAAGTCTTTTTCGTTCGTTTGCAAGATTACTACTAGGTTTAATATTCAAAATTACACTTGCAGAAACAGGCTTTTGGTCACTTGCAAATAATTCATTTTCTGGAAGAACCAAAGTCACATTTGCTGATGAAATATCTGACAAAGATTCCAAGTGCATTTTTAAGTTTTGTGTAATAAGATTTTTTAATCTAATATTTTGTTCTTTATCAGTTGTAGACCAACTTCTGTTATAAAAACCTTCAAAAATATCAACATTTGATGGAGTTAATCCTTCTGTAACAAGAATACTACGCATTTTTCTTGCAGTTTTATCATCTAATACAGAAATATAACCATCATCAGAAACAAATGCTTCTATATTTTCTTGGGAAATTCTATCTAAAATTTGACTTCTTAATGTTTCATCTGTTACAGCAGCATTAAATAATTTTACTGTAGTTGGTTTTGAAGATACATTTGTAGCAACAACAATAGCACCAATGATGGCAACAATAATACCAATAAGAATAACTTTCTTAACGATTGAACTATTTTTCCAAAACTCTTTAGTTTTATCAATCATCTTTTTAAGCCATTCGTTCATCTGTCCCCTCCCGTGAACGAACAAAAATTTCAGTCTTAATTGTACCATAGATTACAAATTCTGAAAAGTGTTATTTATTTGCAATAGATATATTTTGAAGTGATTTTTTTTGCGACAAGGATTGGAGTACCTTTAGTTCTGGAGCATAGCGGAAGAATGAGCGGATAGCGAAGTACGGAAAGCCTGATTTTGATTGGTGAGCGTAGTCGAACTAATCAAAAGTCGCCCACTTTAATAATTTTAGAATCGATTCATTTATGTTTTTGTTTTAGATGATTTTGAATTATTTTGTAAGCGACTTGATTAATAGTTAGAAAATTAGCGTGTTGTTGTAATTTCAGACCAGCCTTTTACTAATCTGTCAATTACAGTTTGTGCTAAATTCAAAGAACTACGGGCTTTTGACATTGCAATAGTAACATCGTGGATATCTACAGATTCTGGGTCTGTGATAATTTGCTGCTGAAGATTTGCTACATCGACTTGTTGTGCGTTCATTGAATTCATTGCGTCTAATAGATAATCTTCAAAAGTAACTTTTGATGTTTGTTGTGATTGAACATTTATATCATTCAAAGGAACTTTGTTTACATTTTTGATTTCAGAAGTTCCTACATGTGCAGGATGAGTTCTGTTCATTTGTAATGTTCCAAATTCAGGTATTTTCATAATCCCACCTATTGCTTTTTAGCAAAATTTATTGAAAACCCGAAGGATTCCTTTTTATTGTATATGATTAACTAATTATTGTCCAATTAGTTTTTTAATTATTGACCAATTGCTAAGGCTGCAGAGAACATATCTTTTGCGCCTTCGATTACTGTTGCATTTGCTTCGTATGCACGGGAAGCAGATATTAAATCTACCATTTCGTTTACGATATTAACATTTGGATATTCAACATAACCTTTGTTTGGGCCTGATTTGATTGAATCTGGATGGTCTGGGTCATAAACAAGGCGGCCTTTTGATGTATCTTTTACGATTTCTAAAACTTTTACACCTTTTCCTGCGCCATTATCTAATTCTTTTGGAACAAATGGATTATTCCACTGTGGATTTGCATCTGCAACTGGTCTCATAACAACACGAGAACGCTGAAATGCGCCACCTTCTTGTGTGCGAGTGGTAGAAGCGTTTGCAATGTTGTTTGAAATTACATCAGAACGAAGTCGTTCTGCACTCATTCCTGTTGCTGCAATGTTAATACTTGTAAAAAGTCCCATTTTTCTACCTCTGCTTTAGTTTTTTATTATTTCATTGCTATTGAAAGCTGTGAAAATTCAAAGTTTGTAAGTTGTGTTAGCAATTTATATTGCATTTGAATCTGAAGAATGTTGTTTGCTTCAGTTTCTGCATCTACATTATTTCCGTTTGCTTTTGCTGTAGTTGTGTAATCTACTACGCGGCGTGGTTCTACATCACGATAATCGTAAGGTTTGTTCAATTCGATATGACGACTATCTGTTCTTGTTAACTGAAAGCCATTTTTTGCCTTTTCTTCTGATTCAAAAGCTCTTTTTAATTCACTTTCAAAATTAACAACTGTGCGTTTAAAATTTGGAACTTCTGAGTTAGCAAGGTTATTTGCTGTAACCTGATATCTAAGAGAAGTAACATCCATTGCTCTTTGTAATAAATCTACGGATCTTGTAAATGTATTCATACTTTATGCATCGGAATTACAAAAAAAAATATTAGTATTTTGTGATAATAAAACAAAAAAAAAGCTATCTTGCAAATGCGTTTACATCATACAAGAATAGCTTTGTAAAAATTGCAATAAAATTTTGCGACTATAAAATATAGCGTGACAAATCTTGATCTTGAACTATATCATTTAAGCGTTCTTCAACATATTTTGCATCAACATTAATTGTTTCGCCACTATGTTCATCTGCTGAATATGATATTTCATCAAGAACTTTTTCCATAATTGTGTGTAAGCGTCTCGCACCAATATTTTCTGCACGAGCATTTACATCTTCTGCAATAAAACTCATTTTATCAATTGCATCTTCTGTAAAGTTTAATGTAACACCTTCTGTGCTAAGCAATGCAGTATATTGTCCAATTAAAGAATTTTTTGGTTCTTGTAAGATTTTCTTAAAATCTTCTTTGTGTAAAGAATCTAATTCAACACGCAATGGGAAACGACCTTGCAATTCTGGAATTAAATCACTTGGAGCAGAAACGCTAAAAGCACCAGCTGCAATAAACAAAATGTGTGTTGTATTAATAACACCGTATTTTGTATTTACATTACTTCCTTCAACAATTGGAAGAATATCACGCTGAACACCTTCTCTTGAAACACCTTGTCCATGAGATTCACCATGAACTGCAATTTTATCAATTTCATCAATGAAGATAATTCCACTTTGTTCAACTCTTTCTTTTGCAATTTCAGCAACTTTATCTGCATCAACCATATTTTCAAGAGTTTCTTCTGTAAGAATTTTTCTTGCTTCACGAATGGAAACAGTTCTTTTTTTAGTTTTTCCACCGTTTAACATGCTCATGATATTTTGCATTCCGCTTTCTAAATCTTCAAGGCTTCCACCTGCAATAATTTCCATACTTGGAGCATTTCTCTGACGCTGAATTGTTAATTCAACTTCTCTATCTTCTAGTAAACCATCACGAAGCATTGTTCTGAATTTTTCACGAGTGGAATTATTTTGATTTTCAGCTTCTTTTTGTGCTTCTTCTGAAACTTCAGGTTGTTTTGGTTCTTCTGGCTTTCCAAAAATATTACCTAAAACTGCGCCTTTTTTTTCTTTTTTTGCATTACTACCAGGAAGTAATAAATCTAAAAGTTTTTCTTCAACAATGGAAACGCTTTTTTCGCGTAATGTTTCTTCCATTTCGGCTTTTACATCTTTAAAACCTACAGCCATTAAATCACGAATCATTGATTCAACATCACGACCAACATAACCAACTTCTGTATATTTTGTAGCTTCAATTTTCAAAAAAGGTGCTTTACACAATTTTGCTAAACGACGAGCAATTTCTGTTTTACCAACACCTGTAGGCCCAATCATAAGAATATTTTTTGGAGCAACTTCATCACGAATTTCTTCAGGAAGTTTTAATCTTCTTGTTCTATTACGCAATGCAACCGCTACTGCTCTTTTTGCTTTGTTTTGACCAATAATATACTGATCAAGTTTTTCAACAATTTGTTTTGGTGTTAAATCTAAATTTTCTTCTGGAAGCGTTGTATTTGTAACAACAATTTCATTCTGTGACAATTAAAGTTCCTCCACTGTAATATTATTATTTGTGTATATACAAATGTCACCTGCAATTTTTAAGCTGCGTTCTGCGATTTCTCTTGCAGAAAGATCAGATGAATCCATATATGCAAGCGCTGCAGAATAAGCGTAATTTCCACCTGAACCAATTGCAATAACATCATTTTCTGGTTCGATTACATTTCCGTCACCAGAAATAAGTAAGATTTTTGATTTATCTGCAACAAGCAATAAAGCTTCTAATTTGCTTAATGAACGGTCAGTTCTCCAAAGTTTAGCAAGTTCAACAGCGGCTCTTGTAATATCACCATTAAATTCTTTTACTTTTGATTCAAATTTATCAAACAAAGTAAAAGCATCAGCAACTGAACCTGCAAAACCTGTAATAATTTTTCCATCATAAATTTTTCTTACTTTTTTTGCGTTACCTTTCATAACTGTTTGACCATTTGTAACTTGTCCGTCACCAGCCATTGCAACACAACCATTTCTTTTTACAGCAACAACAGTAGTACTTCTAATTTTTGGAAATTTACTCATTATTTTTACCTCCGTGTGGATGAGCTTTATTGTATATATCAATAAGCTGCCCAGTAGTTATATGCGTATATCGTTGAGTTGTAGAAATACTAGAATGTCCTAACATTTCTTGAACAACTCTTACATCAGCTCCTTGAGATAACATTGAAGTAGCAAAAGTATGTCTTAATGCATGAGGAGAAACATGATGATTTGTTCCTTCTGCGCTTGTGTATTTAGACAAAATCCAACGAATTCCACGAGCTGATAATGCAGTTCCTCGTTGATTAACAAATACAAATGGAACTGTGTCATTTATTTTGGAATTTTGAAACCGTTTATTTCTATCTTCCAAATATTTTTTTAGTGCATTTTGCGCATCAAAACCAAAATACACTTTTCTGTCTTTATTACCTTTTCCTGTTACTATTGCAGAAGCAAAATCATCGGAAAAATCACTTAACTTTAATTTTGCAACTTCACTAACACGACAACCAGAAGAATACATCATTTCAAAAATCGCCTTATCTCTTAATTCCCAAAGCAATTCACAAACTTTTGGTTGTTCACAAAGTTCATCTACTTCTGCAGCGGTCAAAAACCTTGGCATATATTTTGGTAATCGTACAGTTTTTAATTCCAAAGAAGGATTATTATTAATATACTCAAATTTTCTGCAATAGGCAAAAAAAGTTCTAACAGCTGCTATAAAACGATTAATTGTTGCTGAAGAATTTTTGCGTGTACTAAGATTTGCGACACAATTTCGTAAATCATTAATAGAAACACTAGTAACATCTGTTGAATTTCCTAAAAATTCCAAAAATTTTAATAAATCATTTTTATATGCAACAACAGAATTTTCAGATAACCCACGAACTGATGATAAATACAATAAAAATTCTTCAACAAGATTTTTTAATGAAGTATTAACTAACTTCTGCATTTATATTACTCAACAGATTCTGCAATAGATTCGTCCTCTGAAGAATGTAAGTAGTCACAATCTGGATTAATACAAGATTTGTATGAACCATTCTTTTTGTCATATTTTTCAACAAGGAACCAACCACATTCAGGACAATATTGATCAATTGGTTTAAAGTGAGTAATAAAATTACAATCTGGATATTTTGTACATCCGTAAAATTCTTTACCACGACCTTTTGTTTTTCTAGCAACAATTTCGCCATCACAATCTTTCATTGGACATTTTGCAAGAGGAATTGAACGAGTATTGTGACATTCTGGGAAACCTGAACAAGCAAGGAAGAAACCAAATCTTCCTAACTTTTTCATCATTGGTTTACCACATTTTTCACAAACTTTGTCAGTTTCTTCATCAAGAAATCCTTTCATACTAGCTTGTGTATCCATTACTTCATCAAGCTTTTTCTTAAAAGGCCCAAAGAAATCTGCAATCATTCCATTCCAAACAAGTTCATTTTGTTCAATTTTATCCAAATCGTTTTCTACATCTGCTGTAAATTGTTCATTTATAACTTCAGGGAATGATTCAACTAAGATTTTGCAAATAATTCTTCCCAATTGTGTTGGAACAAGCTGCTTATTGCTTCTTGTAATGTAATATCTATCAAGCAAAACAGAAATAATTGGTGCATAAGTTGAAGGACGCCCAATTCCTTTTTCTTCAAGAGTTCTAACAATAGAAGCATCTGTATAACGAGCAGGACCTTGTGTAAAATGCTGTTCTGGATGAAATTTATTTGACTGAATTACTTCACCTTGTTTTAGTGAAGGCAACATACCAGACTTATCTTCCTTTGAAGAAAGAAGTTTTATTACATTATAAAAACCTTTTTCTGAAATCTTGCTAGCAGAAACTCTAAATACTGCATCTCCAGCTGTAATTTCAACACTTGTTGTTGTTGTTTTTGCATTATTCATTTGGCTAGAAACAAAGCGTTCCCAGATAATTGTATACAAACGCAACTGATCACGAGTCAAATATTCTTTTACATAATCAGGTGTATATTCAGTATATGTAGGACGAATACCTTCGTGAGCATCCTGAGCGCCCTTTCCTACTGTATAAGAAATTGGTTCTTCTGGTAAATCTTTTGGATAATTTTTAGAAAGCCATTCTCTAACATTATCTAATGCAGTTTGTGAAATACGAACAGAGTCTGTACGCATATATGTAATCAAACCAACACGGCCAGAACCAAGATTTATACCTTCATACAACTGCTGTGCAATTTGCATAGTTTTGCGAGAAGTAAATCCTAATCTATTTGCAGCTGCCTGCTGTAATTTTGAAGTAGTAAAAGGAGCTTTTGGTCTAACAGTTTTTTCTGTTTTTTTGATATTAGAAACAACACATTCAGAATTTTTTATTTCTTCAATAATTGAATTTACTGTGTCCAATGATTTTAATTCAGGTTTTTCATTTTTGTAAGAAATTAATTGAGCTGTAAATTCTGTCTTTCCTTTTACAAAATCAGCATCCAATGTCCAATATTCTTCTGGAAGGAAATTTTCTACTTCTTCTTCTCGTTCACAAATCAAACGCAAAGCAACAGACTGAACACGACCTGCAGACAAACCATTTTTTACTTTACTCCAAAGAAGAGGACTTAAATTATAACCAACAAGTCTATCAAGAACTCTACGAGCTTTTTGAGCATTTACTTTTGATTCAATAATTTCACCTGGATTTTTGACAGCTTCTTGGATTGCCATTGGTGTAATTTCATTAAAAACAATACGACTGATTGGAGCTTTTGTCTTTTCTTGAAGTGCATTACGCAAATGCCAAGCAATAGCTTCTCCTTCGCGGTCATTATCGCTTGCTAGTAAGATTAAATCTGATTTTTTTGCATCTTTTTGTAATTCTTTTAATAATTTTGCACGCCCACGAACAGTTATATATTCAGGCTGAAAACCATTTTCTACATCAATTGCAATACGAGATTTTGGTAAATCAATCAAATGCCCCATAGATGCTTTTACAGTAAAACCTGGGCCTAAATATTTTTCAATCGTATTTGCCTTTGCAGGAGATTCTACGATTACAAGGGTTGATTGAGTTTTAGATTTTTTTGAAGTAGATTTTTTTTCAGCCATAAGAATCCTCTCATTTTAAATTGGGCAACTCTAATTGTCCATCGTCTTTTATATTGTAACAACGCTTCCCTGGTGGTTCAGAAAAACATTTACAATAGTCTGAATAACTATTTATTATTGGTGCACCACTTTCAACAAATTTTTCTGGTGAATTTTCCAACTTATGCTTGCTTATTGTTCCTTTTGCAAATCTTGAATCAAGCTCAGATTTTACAGTTTTTGCAACAATATTAGCATTATCAGAAAATGCAACAGAATGAAACATAACATCTCTATTATATTCCATTGCATATTCCGCTGTAATTAATGAACCACTTCCACATGGAGCTTGAATTACAACAGTTGCAGGTGAAAGACCAGCAATAATTCTGTTTCGTTGAACAAATCTCCAAGGTTCTGCTGAAACACCAGGACCATATTCACTAATTAAGCAACCGCCTGTTTGTAAAATTTTTTCAGCCAAGCGCTTATGTGAATAAGGAGTTACAGTATCACATCCCACAGGAAGAACAGCAACTGTTTTTCCAACAACAGAAGCTTGAATTGCATCGTAATATGCATCCACCGCACCAGAGTGAGCAAAACCGTCAACGCCATTTGCTAAGCCTGATACAACAGAACAACCATCTTTACAAGCTTCATATGCAAATTCGAAAGTTGCTTTTTTTGCATCTGGTGTAATTTTTCGTGTTCCAACAACAGAAACAGTTTTTCCACTTAAAACAGATATATCACCTAGATAAAACAGCATA
>JAEIGA010007827.1_pt1 | contig 16217 bp, 16 predicted proteins | sample 9270691 | NCBI WGS metagenome assembly JAEIGA01 (sample SAMN17057246, study PRJNA624740) | gut metagenome | biome: biome; isolation source: fecal sample | host: Bos grunniens | place: China: Xizang | collected 2019
TCATCATCAGTTATGAAAACTGAAGAAAGAGAAGCCCCAAGAATACCGATACCGCTGCCGATGCGCCCACACATATCGCCAAGTGGATAAGGAATGTTCTCATATCCAGTTTCTCCTTGGCTTTCTCTATTTCTTTGCGCAACTCCGAACCCTTTGCCAATGAATCTTTCGTAATCTTTTCGAGAGTCTTCCCAACCTGTTGCTCGTAATCCTTCATCTGACGAAGGATATTCTCGGCTTGAACCTGCTGGGAATGAATCACTGTTTTCGCTTCCGAAAGCGCTTGGTTGAACTTCTTCTGCTCCATATCCGACCAATCTTCCAGCAGTTGATTCATCTCTTCCACCGTAATCAGTTCGGTAAACATCTCCAACACCTTCGGATAAAGCTCTGCGTTGGTCTGCAGAATATCCAGCATTGTATCCCAATCCTTTTCCTGAATCGGAACCATCACCGGCATTGAACTCTGCATAAGGTTTTGCACATTCTGTGAGTTTCTCTCCACCAAATTTGCTATGGTAGAGTTCTTTTTGTCTGTAGTAGAATTCATATTCAAGATTCTCCTTTTCATATTTTTTGTCGTGAAGCTTAATGTCACGACATTTTTTACCATTGGGACAAGTAAAGGTTATATATTTCCTTTCGCTTGTCCATAACACTTGGTAGCCTTTTTTATTCATTTCTTTTATGAAAGCGTTTCGGCTACCGCTACGCTTCATTGCATCATTGATGTCTGCCATCAATTTAAATTTCCAGCTCTCACCATTCATAGCGGAACGGTACTCTCTTGTTGACAGATTATCTCCCTTGCCTGTGTAGGCTTCGAGAGTAGAGTAGCCATACTTTTTGCAAAGCTCATCGCTCAAACCTCGAAGCTTAAGCACAGTATTGGGTGGTTGGTTCAGCTTCAATCCCGTTTCAAAGCTAACGGAATTGATAACGAAATGGTTATGAAGATGGTCAGCATCGGAGTGAGTTGTAACTAAAACCTCGTGACCTTGCCACGCTTTTTCAGCGAACTCCAAGCCGATTTTATGCACCTGCTCAGGCGTAATATCTTCACTGGGAGAGAAGGATTGAACGTACTGATAGAAGTTAGTACCTTTCACTTTGCCGTAACTTTTTTTCGTTACCATGAACTCAGTGAAGGCATTTTCACCATCGCAATTCACTCCACCCACAAGTCTTTTTTCACTTAGCCTGTCATAGACTTTTTTCTCCTGAGTGCAGTAAGATATCAAGCCTTTCATAGCTGCAATGCTTTGGTTGGTTTCTTTGATGTATGTAAATGTTGCCATCAGTTTTTACCTACCAATTCCAGCATTTGCTCATAAATCTTTCGTTGCATATTGATTACTTCAGTGAAGTTATACGAGCTTAACGCTCCTGAATTTATCTTCATAGCAATCTGATTTATGTTGTTACCGATTCGTTTAAGCTCAACCAACAAGGGTTTTGTGTCTTCGGCAACATTGATTTTGCTCTTGTTAGAAACTGCAATTATGTATTCAGTGAGATTCATATTTGCACGCTTTGCTTTCTTTTCAATGAGCGCTTTTTCCGACTCTGTAAGTCGGACTGTGAGAGTTTTATCTCTCTTTCGGTTTTCTTGCATAATGCACCTCGTTTCTTAAGTGGGTTCGGGCTACTGCCCGTAATTTGCGGTCGGCGGATAGCCGACTGCTCTGCTTGCCCCAGCTAAAGCAGGGACTTTTCATTTTTACACTATGCTCATTTGTTTCATAGTGTATATAGCATCTTCTCACGATTCCTTCTTACGAGAGAAAGTTCATAAGCCTTCCTCGTTTCGATGCTTGCCTTCTAAGTCAACATCGTTCCTGCGCTGCTCCCGATAAAATTCTATTCACACTACAATGGGCGTACAGCGCGTTTCGTGAGAGTGGTAGGCTTGCCGATTCTCTTTCGAGAGCACTTTCGCGCCTTTCTCCATCGGCACGGAATTTCTTCCGCTGTCATCGCTCAATCCACTGGCCTCACATATCCTGTTGACCGGCATATTCAATTGTCGTGACAGGCTTTTCTTTTTCGCCTGTCTGTGATATAATTGTAACAAGGATTTTGATGCCCAGAATGAGAAAGTAAATGCCACAAAAAAAGCAAAAGTTTACTTTTACACAAAAAGGAGTACTATGGAAATTCACGAACACGAATTCGGTCTTTATCTTACATTAGAAGAAGATGGATATATAAAAAGAACCCTCATCTCAGAATCCGGTGCAGAAGATTTACCTTCCACCAGAATTCAAGATGAGGTGATACTGTTTTCAGAATTAAATTTTAAACCTTATACTATGGTTGTTGATACTTTACAGGAGATGGCAGACCAAATAGATTTAGAAGGCAAAGACGAAATGACAACAGAGGAAAAAGAAAAATTTGATTCCTTCATTTCACTGGTCGATAATTTGCTGATAGAGTTAGAAAAAGAGCAACCTATTCAAGGATTGCTTTTGAGAACTACGATACAGGATTCGTTGCCGATAAATGATGATTCTGCAGAGTACGCATATTTGGCAACTAAAATAATTCCTGAACAATTAAGAGCGATTGTTGATTATAACTTTTTCTTAAACAGCTTGTTCATTAACATGTATATTAAAAATCCAATTATTGAAGGTACTGATCTATACTTCCGTTCAACATTAAAGATTCAGCAGGAATTAACCTTCATAGGAACTCTTACAACACGATATTTTTTCAGGTCATTAGTTGATTATTTTGTTTTCCTGACTATGCAATTTTTAAATATAAAACCCACTGTTACACGATGTGAATGTTGTGGTCGTTTCTTTGTACCCAAGACAAACAAAGCAACAAAATACTGTGACCGTATTGTGAAAAACAATTTGACTTGCAAACAAATAGCACCGAGTTTGAAACACAAAAAAATAGTTTCTGATGATAAGGTTGTTGAAGCATATGACAGGAACAAAAGAAAAATGTACCGCAGATATGAACGCAACGATGGTAAAGTATATATGCCTAAAAAAGGTTTGACTTATGATGATTTTTACGATTGGAATGACAACGCAACCGAAGCAAGAGATAAGTATCTCAATGGAATAATATCTGCAGAAGAGGCATTGAAAATTATTGAGGTTAATGATTAATAGAGACGAAAACACCGAGAGCAACTCGCTCTCGGTGTTAGCTTTAAGTCATTCTTTATTTTAATATTTCTTCTCTGTTATTCTTTGAATTATGCAGTAAAGTTTTTATATGTACTTTTTCCGCTACAGATTTTGCCACAGATTAAAATCACTTTTGCCATAATTTCTCCTTAATCAAGATATTCTTTAATTACCGACCACGCGTCAACAAGTTTTTCCACACTCCATCCGGCATTTGCGGGTGAAGTTGAGGGCAGACAAATAGCTTCTCTGTCGATAGTGTTACGGATGTACTTGTTGTAATACTTTTCAGCGGTTTTGCCGTTAACGAAAATCTGCCTGATATCAGCATTTTTAAGTATGTGTGTAAGGTCATTTGCTACTACATTTTTAATCGAACTATCAGAACTGCCTGTTATATCACAAGAGGTAATTACATCCCATAAAGCGATATGATTTTCGTGCAAAAAGTTGCTTTTTTCTTCAATAGTTACAGGTGTATCAGTACCTATAACGGCAGAAACAACCTTCCAAAATCTGTTCTGTGGATGACCATAGAAAAAGTTTTGCTCACGGGATTTTACAGAGGGGAAACTACCGAGTATAAGCACTTTTGAATTTTCATCATATAATGGTGGGAATGGATGATTAAGCATTTATATACTCCTCATAAATTCTTCAACTTGCTGTTTTGTTTTCAAAACAACAGTTTTATCCTTGTACTTCTTTGCGATTTCAGCATAATAGCTTCGTCTTTCTTTGTTTCTGCAACCGAATAGCGTAAACTTTATAAACCACCAATTCATATCATTGTTGTAACCATCTTTCCTACGGCGCTTTGTTCTTTTAACAGCACGTAAAAAGCAGGTCATTCTCGGAAGCTGAATCAAAACTATTTTATCTGCCTTTTGCAGTCGCTCCTCTATCATCAAATATGTATAGTAGCCGTCAATAATCCAATCTTCATGTGCCATAAAATCTGCAACCTTGGGCAATACAACAGAATCATCAATCGGCTTCCACTCCTTGTCCCACTTGATATCATCAAGGTGAAGGACGGGGATGTTTTTCTTTTCAGATATGTAGTCAGACAGATATGTCTTACCACTTCCGGCATAGCCTAAAACTGCTATTTTCATTTTCCTTCACCTCCACATTAAATTTGGTTCAACTATGTTGATTTTCGTCTGTAACAATATGCAATATTCCTGTGTTCTGATTATTCAAATATTCTTTCAGGAATGTAGGATAAACTGTATGATTATCAAGCTCATCAATAGGTATCCATACCATGTTTTCTCTTACACCTTGAGTATAACTGTCGCTGTTTAAAGTTTGGTTACCTTTAGCTTTCATAAGGAAATATAATGCTATTTCGTGACAGTTCAGATCCTTAAAAAACTCACTTGAATCAGTGAAAAAGTTTTCGTGAATGACTGCTAAACGGTCAACCTCATAATGAACTCCCGTTTCTTCAAAAACCTCACGGACAACAGCATCCTCTGCTTTTTCACTCATTTGTACGCCGCCACCGACAGAGTAGAAATAATCAACCTTATCATTAGTTGCAAGCAATACACAACCATTTTCAACAATAATTGCAGCCGCACGGTATCTGAACCAATTGTTTTCTTTTGTAAATCCACAATCGAACATGTTTATTTCTCACTTTCAAGCATTTTTTATTATCCACTTCACAGACTGTTTCAATCCGTCAATGGTTTTTGTTTCTAAAACCACACGTGAGTTTTGCTCTTTTGCAAGGTTAATATATTTTCCTATATTAATCTCACCTGTGCCAAGTGCAAGGTGATTTTTTCCGCCTTGAGCATCGTGTAAATGAATATGACTCAGGCGGTCTTTATGTTTCATTATAAATTCTTCATCTGTTCCGCCTATACCGTAATTATGTCCGACATCAAAAGTCAAAGCAAATACGTTACTCTCTAAAAGTATTTCAATAGCTTCTTTTTGAAAATCTTCATAACCATCACAGTTTTCAATACAGATTTTGATATCATTTTCTCCGATAGCATTTTCACACATATTCCTGAATTCAACAATATTTTTGAGATGCTGCTCTTTGTATTCAGAGAAAAGAAGCACTTTTCTGTCAGGCAAAGTAAAATATACACCTTTAGCCATATGCATATTTAAAACCTTAATATCAAGTTGCTTTGCAATTTCTATGGTATCTGCAACAGTTTTTATGTAAGCTTCTGCAACGTAAGAATTGAAATCGCTGACGTTCAGATTTTCATCAAGGTGAATTGTGTAGTAAATGCCGTATTTATCAGCAATGCTTTTGAAAAATTTCACATCAATTTTATCAAGCTGATATTGTGGCAGATTCATATTAAGTTCAATAAAATCAAGTCCCAATTCCACACATAACTTTGCACATTCTTCAAGAGTACTTGTTTCAATTAACGTGGGCATACCATAATGTAATTGTTGCATATTATCACCTTTTTTCATTATCCAAATGTCAGTTATATGTTTATCTCCATAAGACCAACTGTAAATGGTAAATGCTCAAATTTGCGTGTTGAAATATGTGCAAAACCGAGTTTCAAATACCAATCTTTTAACTTTGTGTTTTCTTCAATTATACCGATTGATATTTTATTACCACCATAGCTTTTAACCATTTTAACAGCATAATCAACCATTGCTTTACCGATACCCAAATGACGATATTCAAGTAATACTGCAAGGTTGTTTAATTCCCATTCCTCATTACTGCACTTTACAAGAGAAAAATAACCAACAGGGATATCACCTTGATAAAACAAAAACATTAGTCTGCCATTGTCAAACTGTTTTTGAAGCTTATCTATAGTCAGAAACGCTGTATGTGAGTGACAGTTGTTTTCGGTCAAACCAAATTCTTCCGCAACCGTTATGAAACTGCTACGGATTATTTCAAGACAAATATTCAATTGTTTCTTGTTTTCAACTTGGATTATCACAAAATCACCTTATTTCACAGCAAGTGTAGCAATGTACTGAGGATAGTATTTACCGATTTCGTTTCCGCCCTCTCTGTCACGGTCTTCATATAATGCTTTGAGTGCAAATCCTGCTTTGAGTTGACCGCCGATTTGTTCATCTAATGTGTGGCTGAACTGTATTCCATCACCATTTGCAATCATTGCATCACGTTTTTCTTTTGGCATTTTAAGAGGATTGAACGGCAAAGGATTGACAACTTTCAATGGCTCGTTTTCTTCAAACAAATAGTCAATGCCGTTATCAAGGCCTGAAAGTAATCTGCCACCTTTTTTGAGTATGCGGTAACACTCATTCCAGATATGATAAACATTTTCAACATAGTTATTTGAGACGGGATGAAGAATCAAATCAAAACTTTCATCTTCAAACGGAAGAGGCTTTGACATATCACCTTTGATGATTGTAATGTTGTATCCTTCTCTTTCGGATACCATTTTTTCTGCTTCAATTTGTCTGTCGGAATAATCAAACACGGTACACTCCGCACCAAGTTTTGAAAGTACCGGCATCTGCTGACCGCCACCACTTGCAAGTCCCAACACCTTTTTGCCTTTTAATTCACCAAACCACTCGTGTGGAACGGTAATGCAGGGTGTAAGATAAACTGCAAAATTATCCACATTAGTTTTTTCAAATTCTTCGTGGCTTATGGGCAACGACCATTCACAACCGTCATCCGCCCACGAATCCCAAGTTTCCGAATTTATTTTTGTGTAATCTATCATTGTTATCACCTTATTTCCTAGCTAACTGTAAATCTATTGTATCGTAAATAGTAATTTCTCCACCATGTCGGTTGATTGCTTCTTCTATCTTTGAAAAGAATTTATTTCTGATAGTTTCTTCAATAGCGATATGGTCTGAATATGTACCGAGAAGCGTTATATATTCTCTTGCAGTAAATGTGCGTGTGCGATAAAACAACTTATATTGTATATCTGTAAAACCATATTTCTCTGCAATCAAAGCTCTATCGTGTGCTTGTTTTTCGGTGTATTCAATAGGCGTTTCTGGTTCTTTGTTGTAGTATTTATAATAGTAATCTGCATAAATTCGGTCAATTTCTTCTGACAGTGCAGGTTTGCCTTTGTCACGATACGGATGGTTTGCAAAGCGGACAAACACACCACCATCTTTAAGCATTTTATAAACCTTTTTATATCCGATTTCTTCGGGTATCCAATGAAATGCAGAAGCGGAATAAACCAAATCATATTCACCGTTAAAAACAATATCTTCAAATTTTCCCGATACCGCAGAAAAGTTCGTAAACTCTTTGAATTTCTCACGGCAGATTTTGCAGAAATTCTCTCCGTAATCAACTGCCATAAGATTGCAACCGGTTTGCAGAAAAGGTAAGGTTGCCTGACCGCCACCGACACCAACCTCTACAACACAGCTTGTATCATCAATTGGTTTATATTCAAAAATAGTCTGATACAGTTCATCAACATATCCGGGACGAAGTTTTTCGTAGTTGTCGGCAACTGTATCAAAAGTCCAGTTTAAGCTACTCATATTATACCTTTCTCGCTTTTACAATCAAAAATGACGGCTTGATAAACTCATCATATAACGCAGGCCATTTATCCATTGCCCAAGGTTGTGGTTGAGGTTCACAAACTTCTTCAATTTTGAACCCTGCTTTTGCCAAAGAGTTTATTGTATCACTGAAAGTTCTGTGATATTTTCTTACACCATCAACATACCAGTGAACATATCTTTCACCTGGTTCATTATAATTCGAAAATGTGTATGAAACTTTTCTGCCATTTTCATCTTTATTGTAATGTCCGTTGCCATCTATTGTTGCGGTAATAAGCGGATGCTCCTGTGAAAACAAAAGAACACCGTTTTCGTTGAGTAGCTCATATATATCTTTGCAAAGTTTTTCAAAATCCTCAATATAATGAAAAGCTAAAGAACTGTAAACCAAATCAAATTTCTGGTTAAGAGTTGATATATCAGTCATACTCATATTTATGTATTCAATATTATCGTGGTGTGCTTCTTCCTTTGCAACAGAAAGCATCTTTTCAGAAATATCAACACCAACAACATTACTTGCACCATTTTTTATAAATTCAATGCAATTAGCACCGCAACCACAACCTAAATCTAAAACTATTTTTCCTGTCTGGTCAGGTAGCATTTCTTTCATTGCAGGTTGTTCCAACATATTATTCGAGTTAATTTCTCTGCTTCTCAATTCGCTGTAACCAGCAAAGAATGTATCATTATCATAAATGTTTTGATTACTCATAAAGCATTTCCTCTTTTCTGTGTTCAGGCAAAATAAAGCTTATTTCATCATTCGATTTATATATAAAACCTATAATTTTTCCTTGATAATATAGAGACTTAAAACTGACGGCGCTGTTCTTCCGTGCGTTCCAAGCCATATTTTTAATATCTTTTCTGCGTAGTTTTCGGTTTGCTTCATTACAATACTCTTTCCACACACAGTAAATCTCTTTTATCTGTGACTTGTTATAGGGATTTATGCTGATAAAATCTGTAGGCTTTACAAGCTCTAAAATCGCCTTATCAATTTCCGCAGTATGCTCATTCTGTGTCAAATGCTTACAGTAAACTAAATAATGTCCCCAGCCCTGATTAATGCCTGTGTTACGGTAGCCTACAGCAGTCCAAAACGGTATTCCATTAACGGGGTCAGGATATAACAAAACAATTGCGGTTCCGTTATCCCTGAAGATTTTCTCTATGTAATTATTCAGAATTCTGCCATAGCCTTTTCTTCTGTGTTTCGGTGAAATGTAAAAATCGTTAACCGTGCCGTAGTTGTATGAAATAGAAATAATATCAGATGCTACCGTTGATATTGAAGCAAAACCTATAATCTCTTTGCCCGCCTGCAGAACAACAAAATAATCTGAATCACTCTCCGAAACTCTTGAAATGATACCATTAAAAAGATTATAAAACATCTTCTTACCACCGGGAGTTTCACCGTGATTACGCAAGGTATGTATTTTATATTCAGCGAAGATTTTGCAAAGATTCTTGTATTGGCTTATATTATCTCTTGTGATAGTTGTAAAAGTAAATTCAGTATTCATAAAAACCTCTTTCTGTAAAAAACATAGGCACCTCCGAAAATACGGAGATGCCTTAATTTACAAAAAGATAAAAACTATATCAATCGCAAACGGACAAAACGGCTCTCCTGTTTCGGAAACTAAGATTCATTGTCATTTTGTCCACCTGCCTTTCGTTGTTTTTCATATTGTAACAGTTGATTTGAGAGTTGTCAATGATTAGTATGTTTTTATTGAAATTTTAATAGTAAAGTTTACTAAATACCAACAATAACATTTATGTAAAAAGTCGAAATTTATAAAAGAACAGAAAAATAGTGAAGTGTTCGTGTTTTTTAGACATATATAGATAGTGATATTATCACAAATATTTAAAAAGGATGGTAATTATGAGAATTGCAAACGAATTAGAAAAAGTATGTCAGGTATGTCAAAAACACTTTGATGAACTTAGTGAAGGTAAGGATAAAATATATGTTTTTTCAATTGAACTAGATTCCCAATCCATCTGTGGTGGTCTTGGTGACAAGGACACTGACAAAACCTACTACATAACTAAAGAAGGATGGCTTTATAACATCCTAAAAAAAGAATATGGATATGGACATTATCCAGATAATGAACTTCAAAATGATTGGAGTTCCACTTCTGCGAAGAGCATCGAACAGGATTTAAATAGCGATAAAGCAACTATGCACGAAGTTGAAACAGTTATAGATTTCTATAAAAGAATCCGTAAACAATATCCAGACGATTTTAAATAAGTATAAAATGCATGTGTATAGCTATTGAACTGTCTACAATCCATGAAAAATAAAGCACTTCTTTTATGGATTAGTCAAAAAATTTATATAAAAGAAAGGACATAGAACAATAGTGAATGATGAAAAGCTACAATCTATATTGGAAAGCATAGATTTACATGAATGCGAGCCAATAATCAATGATTACATATACTATTGTAAAAAACCAATCAAAAGTCGTGCTAGCAGAAGCGATGGTACTTATGGCTATTCTGTAGAAGAACATGAATTTTTGATTATAGCTAACCATAATGAAAAGCAAGGGATAATTTTACGCTGTGGTATAACAGATCTTCATTGGCTTGTTTTAAGAAAGTGGAGAAATCAGCACGTGTTGAGCGATGCCTTGCGTACTGGTGTCATCCACAATATTTGGCCAGAGAACACAACCATTTCTTGTTGCTATAGTTGGAGAGATAAAATGGTTGATAGACCACAAAAATACGCAATGACTAAACATCTAGCTGCTCTTGCGGGTTTGAATATGAAGTAACAGTATCGTAGTTTTATATACTACCACAACAAAAAACCGAGTAAACATTTAGTTTGAGTTTACTCGGTTTTTATATAAGAGCTTTTTAGAGTTTAATCGTTAGTTGAAACGAATTGAACATTAATTTTTCATGACTATTCTTTGATTATGCAGTACAATTTTTGGTACAAAGAAACGTTGACTTTTTGATACAATTAGTTATAATATATACCAAACAAATGTTCTTTTGAGCGATTTTTCAAATAAAGCTGGACATAATATATAATATATGTAAATGCACACCGTTGGAAGATTTTGTCCCAAACGGGTTGACTTTTGTCCCGTTTTGTGTATAATAATATTATAAGAGGCATTAGGAGTGGTATTATGAAAAAACAAAATGTTTTAAACTTAATTAAATATCATGTAGAAAGAAATGAAAATGGTTTCAGAAACGAATCTATTAATATTGCAAGATATTTTGATAGCATTGGTGATGATCAATTAGCCGAATATATTATGGGACTTATTGCAGAATCTAATTTATATACACCACAAAGCACAGATTTTGAAAGTGAATTTTTAAAACAAATAGATACACGAGCATTAGAACCTTTAAATCTACCTACAGAAATAACAGAAGATATAAAAGGAATAATTAATGCAGTTAATCATAACGTAGGCATAAATAAATTTTTGTTTGAGGGATTACCTGGTAGCGGTAAAACAGAAGCCGCAAAACACATAGCACGTCTGTTAGATAGAACTTTGTTTTGTGTAGATTTTGACAACTTAATTGATAGCAAATTGGGTCAAACAAATAAAAATATTTCAAGTGTATTCAATGAAATAAATTTACTTCCACATTCAAATAAAGTTGTTGTTTTATTCGATGAAATAGATGTAATTGCATTAGATAGGATTAACTCAAACGATGTTCGTGAAATGGGTAGAGTAACATCTACTATCCTTAGAGAACTTGACAGATTAACTGATTTAAATAAAGAAATAGTAATAATAGCAACAACCAATCTTTTTTCTAATTTTGATAAAGCTTTAATTAGAAGATTTGATGCTGTAATTAATTTCGACAGATACACAAAAGAAGATTTGATTGAAGTAGCCGAATATTATTTTTCTTCATTTGTAAGAAACTTTAAAGGTATATCTAAAGATACACGTTTATTCAAAAAAATATTGAATTGTGCTGAAACTTTACCATATCCTGGAGAATTAAAAAACATAATAAAAACATCATTAGCTTTTAGTGACATTCAATTTGAACATGATTATTTACGTAGACTTTATAATAATTTAATTGGTAATTTGGACGGAACTGAAATCAACCAATTATACGCTAAAGGATTCACAATACGAGAAATAGAAAAACTTAAAGGTGAATCCAAAAGTAATGTGGCTAGAAAACTAAACAAAGAGGATGACGAGAATGAATAATGTCTTAGAACTCAAAGGGAAACGCTTTGTTCAAGCAGCAAAAACAACAGGTGGCGGTGGCCCTGCAATGAACAGCAAGGTTGTAGTAACAACACAACAAATTTCTAATCTTATTACAAAACTCGATGATATTAAAGAATTTTGGAAAAACGAAAACACACCATTTGATGGTGTGTTAATAAGTGTACATTATAATAAAATTGTTGCTAAAACAAACCGAATTTCCGGTATATTTAAAGGCGATAAATCGAATTATTCTATAGTTGGTGCAAAATTCAACGAAGAAAAAAACAAACATATAATTACATATCACTTGGATGTTAAAGATTTAGATAAAAGTATCCTTTTGTTGATAAATGCACAACATGTAATGCAACGTTTTTTTCAAACTGGAATAACTAAAACTATTTTTGAAAACCAAAATTTCTTTAAAAAAATAAATTTTGACGAGTTTTCATTAAGTAAAAGTACATTTAAGCAAGTAATTGCAGATGTCTCATACATTGAAAATTTTGAAGTTGAACGAGCACCACAGCAGTTTAAAGAAAGTATAATAACCTTATATGACATTGGTATGGATACCAAGCAATTATTCAAAGGTATTGGTATTGATATTTTGTCAACTCGTATAATAGATAACCGCACGGTTTTTTTGGATGAAAATCAAGCAAAAATATTATATGAAAAAGCACCTTACCTAGTTTCTATGGCAACTAACAATCTTGCCGATCTTTCTCCGGAAGATTTCATAAAACAGTATGAGCAAGATATCGTGTATATTCCAAAACCTAGTATTGAACCCACTATAGGTGTAATTGATACTTTGTTTGATACACGCGTTTACTTCAGTGAATGGGTAGAGTACCATGAAATGGTAGATGAAAGTATTCCAAAAACTTCTCAAGACTATTGTCACGGAACTGAAGTTGCTTCAATTATCGTTGATGGACCACGATTAAATCCATGGTTAAATGATGGCTGCGGAAGATTTAAAGTTAGACACTTCGGGGTAGCTTGTGGTGCACAATTTTCGTCTTTCACAATAATAAAACAAATCAAAAGAATTATTGCCGAAAATAAAGATATAAAAGTGTGGAACTTATCTCTTGGTAGCAATCAAGAAATTAACGATAATTTCATTTCTGCCGAAGCATCTGTATTAGATCAAATTCAGTATGAAAATGACGTGATTTTCGTTGTTGCCGGAACAAACAAACCAAATGAAGATGTTGTAAAAATCGGCTCTCCTGCTGATTCTATAAATAGTTTGGTTGTAAACGCTGTAACTAAAAGTGGGTTATCTACAAAATACTCACGAAAAGGGCTGGCACTTTCATTTTTCGCTAAACCTGATGTAAGTTACTATGGTGGTAGCGAGGAACAGTATATGCAGGTTTGCACCCCGACTGGTGCTGCCTATGTTGCAGGAACCTCATTTGCAGCTCCTTGGATTTCAAGAAAATTATCTTTTTTAATTGATGTATTAGGTTTAAACAGAGAAATTGCAAAAGCAATGATAATAGATGCTGCAAGAGGATGGAATGAGTGTCCTACTCCAGAAGAAGTTGCTCTTTATGGTCACGGTGTAGTTCCAATTAAAATTGAAGACATAATACAAACTCAAGATGATGAAATAAGGTTTGTTGTAACTGATATAAGTGAAAAATGGAACACTTATAACTATCATTTCCCGGTGCCAATGAAGGATGATAAATATCCCTATTTTGCTCGAGCAACAATGTGCTATTTCCCCGTATGTGATAAAACACAGGGAGTTGATTACACAAACACTGAATTAAATCTACACTTTGGTAGAATAAAAAATGATGGCTCATTAAATGAAATCAACGATGATAAACAAAACTCGAGTGACGATATTGGAGGTCCCAAGAGTTTTATTTTAGAGGGTGAAGCAAGAACACGTTTTAGAAAATGGGATAATGTAAAGTACATCTCAGAAAAGCCTAAAACAAAAAAGATTCCCAAAACCTCTTATGATAATAAAAACTGGGGTATGGAGATAAAAACCAACAATAGATTAGATCCTATTGATGGTATTGGTCTTCGTTTTGGTGTAGTTGTAACACTTAAAGAAATGAACGGAATTAATAGGATTGATGACTTTATAAAAAACTGTAATCTAAATGGTTGGTTAGTTAACATCATTGATATTGATAATAGAATTGATATTCATCAAAAAGTTAACGAAGAAATCACTTTTAGTTAATGACCCACTCAATATTTATATGTTGACAACTCTTTTTATTAGAGTTACTATGCGAGCGAGGTGATACTTTTGACAGGTGTAATTTATGCGAGATATTCAAGTGATAATCAGCGTGAAGAGTCTATTGAAGGTCAGTTAAGAGAATGCAAGGTCTTTGCCGAGAAAAACGGAATTGATGTTGTTGGTACATACATTGACCGTGCATTATCTGCAAAGACGGACAACCGTCCTGACTTTCAGAAAATGATTAAAGACAGTGCTAAAAAACAATTCGATTGTGTTATTGTCTGGAAGCTTGACCGATTTGCTCGTAACCGTTACGACTCTGCTCATTATAAAGCTCTTCTTCGTAAAAATGGTGTTCGTGTTTTATCAGCAACCGAGGCGATTTCACAAGGTGCTGAAGGTATCATTCTTGAATCGGTTCTTGAAGGTATGGCTGAATACTATTCAGCAGAACTTGCAGAAAAGGTTATCCGAGGTCAGACTGAAAACGCTTTGAGCTGCCGATTTAATGGTGGTACAATTCCTATCGGTTACAAAATAAATAAAGACCGAAAATTTGAAATTGATAGCGAAACAGCACCTTATGTTTTATCAGCTTTCAAAATGTACGAAGATGGTATGACGATGCAGGAAATTGCAGATGAACTAAATGTCAAAGGTATTCGTAATACTCGTGGCACAAAATTAAACATCAATACTGTTTCCAACTTGTTGTCAAACAGAAGATATATGGGCGAGTATTATTATCGTGATATTGTGATTCCTGATGGCATACCTGCGATTGTTCCAAAAGATTTGTTCCTTCGTGTTCAGGAAAGAATGGCGAAAAATAAAAATTCACCTGCACGATACAGAGCAGATGAACAATATATTTTATCGACCAAGTTATATTGCGGTAAGTGTATGACTTTTATGGTTGGTGAAAGCGGTACTGCAAGGAATAAAAATACATATCGTTATTACAAGTGCTTATCTGCAAAACGCAAGCGTGGTTGCGATAAGAAAGCAGTTAAAAAAGATTGGATTGAAAATCTTGTTATAAACCAAATCATTCGTGTTATATGGGATGACAATCTGATTGAAGATATAACTGATATGGTTATGGACTTGCAGAAAAATGAAAACAACGTTCTTCCTCTTCTTAGAAAGAGACAAAATGAAATCAACAAAGGTATTTCAAATATTCTTTCTGCAATTGAACAGGGGATATTCACACCATCTACTAAGGAACGCCTTGAGGATTTAGAGAAACAAAAACGAGAAATCGAAATACAAATTGCGGAAGAAAGCATTGCAAGACCAATGCTTGACCGTGACCAGATTAAATTTTGGTTCCACCGTTTCAGAAAAATGGATGCATCTAAGCCTGAAAACCGAAGAAGATTGGTTGACAGCTTTGTAAATTCCGTAATTTTATATGATGACAGAATCGAGTTTTATTTCAACTTTAAAAAAGGTGCAAAAAGCCTTTCTTTAGAAGATTTGGAAAAAGGTTCGGATACGCTTGATTCACTCCCACCAAAAATCCTGAATGCGAAAGCGTTCAGGATTTTTACTTATTACCTTTTCACTATTCACTCTTCACTAAAATCACATTCAGGATTTTTGGTAAGTAAGAAGTAATAGTGAATAGTGAAGAAGTGTTTTTGCAAGGCTTTGCCTTGCTTTTTTGTTTTGTTGAAGTATAATAAAAGTGAAAGGTGGAGTTACTATGACAGAAAGTCCTTTAATGATAAAATCCAAGGAATTTTCTCTTAATGTTATAAAGGCTTGTAAAGAGTTGAGAATTGCAAAATGTGAGGGTGCTTTGATAAATCAATTTCTGCGTTCAGGAACAAGTATTGGAGCAAACATTCGAGAAGCATTTTATGCTCATGGAAAGGCAGATTTTATTGCAAAACTTCAAATTGCACTTAAGGAATGTAGCGAAACCGAATATTGGATAGAATTACTTTTAGAAAGTGGATATTACAACGATAAAACCTTACTTGAAAAATGTATAGAGGTAAAAAGAATATTAATCGCCTCTATCAATACCGCAAAGGAGAA
>JAEIGA010007828.1_pt1 | contig 16214 bp, 11 predicted proteins | sample 9270691 | NCBI WGS metagenome assembly JAEIGA01 (sample SAMN17057246, study PRJNA624740) | gut metagenome | biome: biome; isolation source: fecal sample | host: Bos grunniens | place: China: Xizang | collected 2019
ATTGGTATTGAACCTGTTACGTCGATGATGACAAAAAGTACGATGAACGAACTTAATATTTCAACTAAATTGATTTGTGATAAAAATTCCATAATACTATTTTTTATTGTTAATAATCATTTGAAAAACTGTGACTTAATACTATTTACTAATGTGTTGAAATCGTTTAACGTTGGAAGAAGTTGTATTGTTTTTACTTTCGTTTCTTTTTTAAATATAAACCATTGGTAAATGATTGTGGCTAAATATGTTAATGAGACAGATATGCCTGCTCCGATAATTCCGTATTTTGGTATCAGGATGAAAATAGAAGGAATAGTCACTAACAATCCAACTAATGAACCGTATAGGTTATGCTTCGGAAGATTGACTCCGGAAAAGTAGTGGCTGAAAATCATATTGGCAGCCATGAAAATCATTCCTGGACTGAGACTTACTAAAACATCTTTGGTCTCTGCAAATTCCTGTGTGAAAATCCATGCATATATCGACTTGGGAATCAGACAGATGATAGTCATACATATTGCCGTCAATATGACTGCAAGTTTCAAAAAAGTTATTGTTAAATCAGCGGCTTTCTTCTTGTCATCCATATTGCTTATGGAGGAGAACTGAACCAAAGCTATGCTGTTGCCTATCAATTTGGTGGCTTCTGAAACTTGTGTTCCTGAAGTATAAACTCCAACTTCTGCAAGGCCGAATGTTTTCTTTATGACAAAATAGCTTATTCTTCTATTAATCATCGTGACTAATGTGGAAAGCTGTATCATGCTGCCAAAATTAAACATTTCCTTAGCCGTCAGAATCAGCGCTTCGTGTTGATTGTCAGTGAAATATGGTAATATGCAAATAAATCCGCAAATATTGACCGTTACATATCCTGTTATGAGTGAAAAGACAAATGCGTCAGCGTTGCGGATTCCAAAAGCGAAAATATAGATTATCATTGATATGAGCTGGGTCATGAATTGTATGATAAACAATACGTTCTGCGTTCCAACTCTTTCTTTTCCTAATAGTACATTCATATTGAAGTTGTGAAGACTATATAGAAATACCATTAATAGGATGTGCGCTCCATAACCGTCTGGTACAAAAGCGTCGTATATTGTGGGTAAAAATGAATGTAGTAATGAGAATGAAATAGCGAAAAATCCAATCACTAAGAAAGTCCATGCGTATGAAATCTTGAACAATGTGACGAATGATTTTCTTGGTGTGTAATAAATAAGTCCGCTGCCAGAAAGCAGTTCAACTGCGATGAGAAGTAGAGAAACATCAACCAAGACGGTTGCTCCAATGCCCCAGGCTTCTCTGCCAAGAAAATTGGTGCCGAACCATAGTGTCACAAAACCAACTACGGCATTTAAAAGACGAGTCCCAAATGTTCCAAATATCTTCTTAATCATTTATTTATGTATCTTTTGTTTAAGCTGTTGTTTGAATCCTGAAAAAGTGAAAATGAATCTTTTACCATCGAAAACTACAATGTTGTCATCGCTGTTTATGGTATGGATTCCTTTGTTATAATCGCTGTTTTCTATTGGCGTTATATTACCAAATTCTTTTGTCCTGAAAATGTTTCCTGTCAGCAAATCTATTTCTTCTAAGGTGATAGATTGCCCGTAATGTTCGGTACAATTCTGTGAAGGACGAATCGTTTTTCCCTTATAAGTGAATATCTTACCTGCCGGCCGTGCCTTGCTACAATCAATCATGACTGGATTAAGGTCGTGTGATATATATTTTCCTCTTAATTCATCAGAATAATATATTTCAAGGTGTGTATGTGAATTTTTTTGGTTCACTAAATATATAAACCATTTGTTGTCGTGATGATGAAGCGTAGCATCAACGATAGGGAAACCTTCCATTAAAACAGAATCCTTTTCAAATGTTAATTTTTCTTCATTAAAACGATACAAAGTCAGTTGCTTGGTTTGATTCGCTTCAGGAAGACAGTAGATAACATCATCATGTTCAAAAACATACGGATATGAACGATGTTCCTTGAAATTTGTCAACTTATGATATTTCTCGAAGTTCTCCGATTTTAAAGCCACAGCCAAATCTGCTTTCCCTCTTGGATATGAATACCATTCGAAGAAAATATATGTGTCTTTTTTTGTCTTTATTATAAAAGGATCCGCAAAATAACAATTTCTTTTTGGCTTTTTAAACCATTGAATATTAAGTGATTCTTTGTCTTTGCAATCGATAAAGTTCTCGATGGAGCTTTCGCAGAAACCGACATTCCAATCTTCTTGTCTGAATAAATCGTTGATGTGAAACATGATTCTTCTCCAAATCGATTTCCAGAAATATTGGAGCATTTTTAAATTTGTCGGCGGATGTATTATAGGCGCTTCTGATGTTGAAGGCTCTTCTTTTAAAATTCCTGTGTTAATCAATTCTTTACATACTTGTAAAGGCAGTATTTCACCTCCGAAATATAATTGATCAAGATGAGCCTTATAACTATGAAGTATTGTTTTAAAGTTTAATCTTTTTAATATTATTCCTTTGTCAAGGCTGTTTGTAAGTCTTTGTAAAATAACACCGTTGTTAGGAATTTTCTTCATAAATTCCCAGAATCCAGGAGGGCCGCCTCTGATGATTCTCTCGTCATCGTGATGGAATGACCAAATGCCGTATTTAGCTGTGTTTAATACTTCACCGCGAACAATGTCGAATCCAAATCTTAGTATGAAATCCAAGTTCTGGTTTCTTATTTCTTGAATGTCAACTTCATCGAAATAAGTTGAAATACCCTTCATTTTCGGTTTGCAGAATATTGTATGAATGTCGCATGTTAAATCTGTCAAATCGGCGGGATATTTGCTTCTTGGCTTAAAAATGAATCTATTCCAGCATCTGAAGATTATTTTTCTAAACGGATAGTTTTTGATTTTCTCAAGAAATGATGGGGAAGGAGTGTTGTTGTTATTTTGGATAATGAGAGATAATTTCATTCCGTTATCCATAAGAAGCTTTATGGTTTCATATTGCCAATGTTCAACGGTTAAACTGTTGAGCATTATACCAAAACGAAGCGATTTTCTCCTGTTTTCCATTTCTTTCTTTTTTATGCAAAAATAAGATTTTAAAGGTAATTTTCATAAAACTTTTCGGCTTTTTTTTTAATGATAAAAAAATATTGAAACGTTAATAAAAATAGACAAAAAAACACTATTTTTGCAACTTTAAAATGGTTCATGAAATTATCTATAGTCATAGTAAATTATAACGTTGAGCATTTCCTCGAACAATGTCTTTTCTCAGTCAGAAAAGCCATTGCCAACATAGATGCGGAGGTGTATGTTGTTGACAATAATTCTGTTGACGGTTCAATGAAAATGCTATCGGAGAAATTTCCTGAAGTAAAAGTCATTGCCAACAAAGATAATGTTGGCTTCAGCAGAGCTAACAATCAAGCAATTAGAGTTTCAACAGGAGAATATGTCTTGTTGTTGAATCCGGATACTGTTGTAGAAGACGATACATTTACCAAGACTATAGACTTTATGGATTCTCATCCCGACGCAGGCGGTCTCGGCGTTAAAATGGTCGATGGAAAAGGTCGATTCCTCCCTGAATCGAAACGCGGACTTCCAACACCGGCGACGGCTTTTTACAAAATGTTTGGCTTGACAAAGTTGTTCCCTCACTCAAAACGCTTTGCTCGTTATTATTTGGGACACCTTGACAATGATGAAATTAACGAAGTCGAAATATTGTCAGGAGCATTTATGCTCATGCGTCGTGAAACATTAGATAAATGCGGTCTGCTTGATGAAACCTTCTTCATGTATGGTGAAGACATCGACTTGTCATACAGAATTATACTTGCAGGTTACAAAAATTATTACTATCCTAAGACAAGAATCATCCATTATAAAGGCGAAAGCACTAAAAAGACAAGTGTCAACTATGTGCTCGTTTTCTATAAGGCGATGGAGATTTTCGTCAGAAAACATTTCGCCACCAAAGGCGCTAAAGCGTATTCTTCTCTGATCAATGTGGCGATTTATATAAAAGCCTTCTTAGCCCTTATATCGCAATTTTTCAGCAAAGCCGTTCAGCCTCTTTTTGATACAGTTTTAGGATATTCCGGACTTGCAGCAATAGGTTATTTGTGGGGCAACGTGATGGTTTATGATGGCGTAGGAACGTATCCTTCAACATTGTTTGCAATAATATTACCGGTTTATCTGCTTATTTGGTTGTTAACTTCGTATTTTTCAGGAGGTTATGATAAGCCTTATAAAATAGCTCCAGCGGTGAGCGGCGTGTTCGTGGGTAGTTTCTTGATTTTAGTTCTGTATGCATTGCTTCCAGAACAGCTGCGTTTCTCTCGAGCCTTGATTTTGTTGGGAATGATATGGGTAGCTGCTGAAATGAGCTTTACCAGATGGTTGGGATATCTGCTTAAACGCCCTAATTTTCAATATGGTAAGAATGCAAAGAAACGTTTTCTCATCATAGGCGGTGAAGATGAAACAAAGCGTGTTGAGCAGTTGTTGCAGAGCACTTCGATAAAGCCTGATTTCATAGGATTGATTGAGCCGTCTGACGATAAAGATGTCCCGGCAAACTATCTCGGAAACTTGCATCAGGTTCCGGATATTATTGATATTTATAAGATTAACGAGATTATATTCTGTTCCAAAGATATGTCGCATCAGTTGATTATCGACAAAATGGAAGAATGGCATTCATCACTCGACTATAAAATCGCTCCGGAAGACACTCTTTCCATCATCGGAAGCAATTCAATCAACACAAGAGGCGATTTATATACAATAGACATAAAAACTATTAGCACTAATTCAAATAAGAGAAAGAAACGTCTCTTCGATTTGATTTCATCTTTTATGGGAATTGTGCTTTGGATTTTCCTTGTTTTCATTATCGACAGGCCTTTCGCTTTCTTAAAGAGCTGTTTTAAGGTCTTGTTTGGAAAGTATTCTTGGATAGGATATTGCGATGTGAAAGATAGTGAAAAATCAAGACTTCCTAAGATTAAGAAAGGCATTTTTGATCCATCTGCAAACATGAGTAGATTCGGATTGACAGAAGAAGAAAAAGAACATCTTAATCTTATGTACGCAAGAGATTATTCCTTGTCGAAAGACATAAATTTTTTCTTCAGAGCATTGAGAAAATCGTGATAAAAGTAAACAATTAAAGGTTTTATAATATGATTAACAGAAGGTTTTTAAGAGTTAAAGTTTTGCAAGCAGTTTATGCTTATATGGGATCCGGCGAAGATTTCGTAGAAAAAGGTGTCGGTCATTTGCTTGAAAGTATTGACAAAATGAAAGAACTGTTCGTGTGGCAGCTTTCTTTTCTTGTTGAGACAAAACGTTTTGCAGAAAATAGGATAGAAGAAAACAAACGTAAAAACTTCCCTACACAAGAAGATCTGAATCCTAATATGCGTTATGTGGAAAACCGTGTGCTTGCCGCATTGCAAAACAACAGAGACCTTCGTAGAGAAGAAGAAAACTTGAAGATAAACTGGGCTGATCATCAAGATATTGTAAGAAATTACTACAATATGATGCGTAACACTCAGGAATATCAAGATTATATGTCTGATTCAACCAGCAGTTTCGCTCAAGATAAGAAGTTTATCGTTAAGATGATAACAGAACATTTTTCTGAACTTGAAGTACTTCAAGATTTTTATGAAGAAAAGAGTATTTTCTTCGTCGATGATTATCATCTTGTTTCATCGATGTTGATAAAATTTTTCACAGACATTAAGGAAAGTTTTGACGAGTTCAGCTTGCTCCCTACAATTTACAAGACAGAAAAAGACATTGTTAACGAAGATAAGGAATTTGTCAAGAAATTATTTAGAGAAGTCATTAAACATGATGACGAATACGGTAAATTGGTCGGTGCTAACACCTCAAACTGGGAAAAAGAACGTGTTTGTGTTATGGATATGATAATCTTGAAGTTAGCTTTGACAGAATTTTGCTGTTTCCCATATATACCAGTGAAAGTCACAATGAACGAATACATTGAGATTTCAAAGTATTTCAGCACTCCAAAAAGTAAGATTTTCGTTAACGGTATTTTGGACAGAATGTCTAAGAAACTTATGGAAGAAAACCTTATTGTTAAAAAAGGTATAGGTTTGTTAGAATCTTAATAATAATTAAGATAATTTTTCGTTTGCTATTAAAATTTTGAATCGTGAGAAAAAGGATATATATACTGTTTGTATTGTTGTTGGCATTAACTGATGTTATTGCGCAGCAGAAAGATGGTACATATACCTTTTTAAACACGGCTAATTCGGCTCGTGTGGCAGCTTTAGGCGGAACCATATTGCCGATTTATGATTCCGATATTCAATTGGTTACAAATAATCCATCTTTGATAAATTCTGAAATGAATAATACCATTTCACTTTCATACGTGGATTATTATAACGATATAAAATTCGGAACGGTTCAATATGGTCGTACTTTTGAAAAAATCGGAAGTTATGTCGGAACAATACAATATCATAACTATGGTAAATTTTATTACTCAGATGAAACCGGTTTTCAAGATGACGCTACATTCTCTGTTTCGGATTACATGTTTAATTTAGGATGGGGCCGTCAGTTGAATGACAGATTTTCCATTGGCGCTAATGTTAAATTTGCTGGTATTCAGTATGAAACGAATTCGTCATTCGCCATTGCAGTTGATGTCGCTGGTCATTATCGTACAAAAACTAATTGGAATCTGTCGTTGGTGGCTCGTAATATAGGCTCTGAATTATACAATAATTATCAAGGATTCAGAAATGAATTGCCGTTTAGAATGCTGGCTGCAGCATCAAAAAGACTCGAACATCTTCCTTTAACTTTTGTGTTTGTTTACGACAATATTCAAAAGTGGGATTTGAGTTATGACGACCCACTTGATTTAGAGGGCAATTACGATCCTTTGACAGGTCAGATGCAAGAAAAAAACAAGATAGACAAATTCGCTCAGAATTTGTTTGCTCATGTTGTTTTGGCAGGAGAGTTGGCGCTTGGCAAGAATTTGAATTTAAGACTTGGATATAATTATGGCTTGCGTCAGAATATGAAGACTCCTACGAAGAAAGGCGCAGTAGGCTTTTCTTATGGCGTAGGCATAAATGTGTATAAATTCAATATAAGTTATTCTCGCTCTGAGATGCACATCCATGGATCGCCAAATTACATTACAATAACGACGAATTTAGACAGCTTCAAAAAACATTGATATAATGTATCTCCAAGAACTTAAATTAAGCAATTTTAAAAATTGCCGTTCGGCAGAACTGCATCTGTCGGAAAAAATAAATTGTTTCGTCGGCTTGAATGCTGCCGGCAAAACAAATATCTTGGATTCTATATATTATCTCGCTTTTTGTAAAAGTTATTTTACATTAACAGACAAACAAAACATAAGGCACGGAGAGGATTTTTTCGCTATCCATGGCGATTTTCATTTTGATAATGAAGAACTTCATACAATATCATGTGTGCAGAAAAATGCATCCAAGAAGTCTTTTAAATGCGATAAGAAAGAATATGAGCGTCTTGCTGACCATATCGGTAAAATACCATTGGTGATGATTTCTCCGTACGATAGCGACCTAATTAACAGCGGAAGCGAATTGAGACGCAAATTTATTGACGGTGTCATTTCTCAATTCGACGCTTCTTATCTTAGTTGCCTCTTGAATTATAACAAAGCCTTGCAACAAAGAAACAGACAACTGAAATATTTCTCGGAGAACAGAATCTGGGATAGCACATTGCTCGAAATGTGGGACCAGCAGCTCATTCAAAATGCGATTCCTATCAATGAAAAAAGAAAGACTTTTTTGGAAGAGTTTGTTCCTGTTTTTCAGAAATATTATGAAATCGTTTCCGGAACAAATGAGCAAGTCGCTATAAATTACAATTCGGCTCTCAATGAGAAAAACTATCAGGATTTGTTGGCAGAAAGCCTGAATCATGATAAATATAGCACATATACAAATGTCGGTGTTCATAAAGATGATTTGCTTTTCCTTATCGACGGTCATTTGGTCAAACAATTTGCCTCACAAGGACAGCAGAAGTCGTTTGTTGTTGCTATAAAATTAGCGCAATTTGATTTTAATTACAGAAAAATAGGTCATAAGCCAATACTGCTGTTAGACGATATTTTCGACAAACTTGACGACAATAGAGTAGGACAACTCGTGAAACTTGTTGGTGACGATCATTTCGGTCAGGTGTTTATCACTGATACGCAGCGACATCGCATCAAAACACTGATGGACAGTACCATTGTGAATCATAAGATTTTTAATGTTAACAACGGAGAAATTACTTCTGACGATGAATGAAGACGGATACACATTAGAGGAATTGATAAAGGCGTTTTATAAGAAACACAACAGGGAAAACGGACTTGAGGAGATGAAAATACTTGAGTCGTGGCGCTCTGTCGTGGGCGATTTTATATCGTCACATACTTTGGATTTAAGGATTATAAAACACATACTTTATGTTAAAGTAGATGCCGATTCTTTAAGAAATGAACTGCTTTATTCTAAAACTATTCTGTTAAGAAATCTTAACAGAGTGGCTGGCGCTGATATATTGAAAGATATTGTAATAATTTAAGTGTTAAAACCTTGTTTTAATGCTTTTTTTTTGTAATTTTGTGCACAATAAATAGAAATTTAAACATAAATATAAGAAAGATAAATAATTATGATTAACTCACAAGACATTAAAAAAGGAACATGTATCCGTTTCAACGGAAAACTTTATTTCTGTGTTGATTTCCAACACGTAAAACCTGGTAAAGGTAACACATTCATGCGTGTAACATTGAAAAGCATTGTTGACGGACGTACATTAGAACATCGTTTTGACATCAGTGAGAAACTTGAAGACGTACGCGTTGAACGCCGTCAATATCAATATTTATACAAAGAAGGTGATGATTTCATCTTCATGAACCAAGAAGATTATGAACAAATTCCTCTTAATAGAGAATTAATCACAGGTGTTGACTTCCTTAAAGAAAGCGACGTTTGTGAAGTTGTATTCGATACATCAACAGAAACAGTTCTCTTCGCAGAATTGCCTATCAAGACTGTTTTGGAAGTCACATATACAGAACCAGGTGAAAAAGGCAACACAGCAACAAACGCTATGAAAGACGCTACAGTTGAAACAGGCGCTTCTGTCAGAGTTCCATTGTTCATCAACACAGGCGATAAAATCAGAATCGATACTCGTACAGGCGAATATACAGAAAGAGTAAAATAATTTTAAATGAAAATAAATCCACATACAACACTTAAATGTGTTGCAGATTACGTCGGAGCTAAAAAAATAATAGGCGACCCTAATTTCGTGATTTCTGGACTTAATGAAATTCACGAAGTGGAAGCTGGTGATATTACGTTCGTAGATCATCCTAAGTATTACAGCAAAGCTTTGAATTCTAATGCAACAACAATCATCATAAATACTGATGAAGTTGAATGTCCTGAAGGTAAAGCTTTGATAGTCCACGATAATCCTTTGGATGCTTTCAACAAACTCATATTGTCGTATCGCAGATTTGAACCAGCAACGGCAATGATAGGCCCTAAAGCTGAAATTGGTGAAGGCACAATAATAGAACCTGGCACTTTTGTCGGCGACAAAGTAAAGATTGGTAAAAATTGTATCATTCATCCTAATGTTACAATATACAATCATGTCATTATCGGCGATAATGTTATTATACAAAGTGGTAGCGTAATTGGTGGTGACGCTTGCTATTTCCAACGTCGTCCGGATGGTTTCGTTAAATTTGAATCATGTGGTAGAGTTATTATTGAGGATGATGTTGAAATAGGCGCATGCTGCTGTGTGGATATTGGAGTGACCAGTGATACTATCGTTGGCAAAGGAACTAAAATGGACAACTTCGTTCAAATAGGTCACGACGCTAAACTCGGTAAAAACTGTTTCCTCGGCGCTCATGCTTCAGTAGGTGGTGTCACAGTAGTGAAAGACAATGTCTCTATTTGGGCTATGGCTTCGGTCAATAAAGACCTTGTTATAGCTGAAGGAACAACAGTGCTCGCATATTCTGGCGTGGCAAAAGATACAGCTCCAGGAATGACATATTTCGGAATCCCTGCTGAAGAAGCAAGAAAGAAATGGAAAGAGATCGCATCAATGAAGGCTCTGCCTGAATTGTTAGCTAAACTCAATAAAGGTCAATAATTGAAATAAAAGACTAATGATAAAAAGGAGGCTAAGTATTTATACTTGGTCTCTTTTTTGTTTTCAGCAATGCAATAGAAAAAGAGATGTCACCATTATGAATTAAGTGAACATCTCTTTTATATGCAGTCAATTAATTATTGGTTAAAAGAATGCTTCTTCAGAGCGTTTTCTCATTTCTTCTGATATAGCAATGAACTCGTCAACACTCATGTCTTTGATGAAAATCAAACCATGTGTCGATCTATACAAAGGACGAGGGTTGTCGTAGAAATAATCCTTGCCCAAAATTAGTTGGATGTCTTGCAATTGTTTAATCCATGTTTTCTTAGAAATATCGCTGAATGGTCCGTCGTGCGTAGGGCTTGGAAACTCGGCCTTGACTTGACTAAGATAGCTGGCCTTGAAAGACTTGTCTAAAACTGCAAGAGCGTTTAACGATACTGGAACATACATGTTGGCTTCTGCGGGATGGAACTTGAACCACACATTACGATAGCCGTATATTCTTACATTCGACAAATCTTTTTCCTTGCTCCATTCTGCTACGGCAGCGGCTGTGGCTTGCAAAACTTTATAGTGAGTGTCAGGACCGCTGCCTTCAGGGTCTAAGGTGACACTGATGATGTCAGGATTTAATTCCCTGAATTGATTTAAAATTGGCATGACGTCACGTTCCATGTTAGGACCTTTGCTTACACCGCTGTCCTGATAGAAACCGAGATGAAGATGATGAACGTTTTTAAAAGGAACACCATTATATGCCCATACCAATTCTTCTTCAAATTCACGTATCATTCCTTTTAGACGTTGTAAATCAGGTGTGTTCTTTTCACCGTCGTAGCTTCTCTCTAATATGTCTATGACTTCTTTGTATTTAGCCTTCAGCTCGTCAATGTTTTTGAACTTCCATATTTCAACAGAACAACGTAACAATCTATGACAGAAGCCTCTGTCCATCTGATATTGGTTGTCTCTTGCCACATTGTCTAAATAATGATATATGTCTTTATCATGTTTGTGTTTGTAACCTTCATCGAAGAAGTCAGGATAATGAATCATTTGTATCTCGTCTTTTTCGACGAAATCGAGAGTCATCTTTAATGAATCTTTGAGGAAACCGTTTGTCACTGAGTTGTATCCTGAAGTCATGACAGTGAAATGAACATTGTTGCTTGCAGGGCGCAGTTGTCTGTTGGTTAACGGCATTATACCGAGCATGATGTCGTCGTGATGAGGGCCTGAGTTGTAAATGACTTTGTTCAATTGTGTCACAGAACCTCTATTCAATTTCTCTTCTGTTGATTTGATGACTTCTTTGACCGTGTCGAGGCTGAGGTTTGGGATCATGCTGCAGCGTCTGTCGTTCTGCAAATCTTCCAATGTGAGTTTGCTTGCATAGCAGTTTAATTTCTTGCATAATCCGAGGATTGCTCTTTCTGTCTTTTCAAAGTTCCATTCTGTATGGAAATAAAAATGATCTATATAATCGTTGAGACGGCAAGCTGCACCTTGTGTAAGATAATATCTGGAGTTGTCAAGTCTTTGTAATACAGTAGAAGGATATTGCGTTGTCATATCCGACTCGAGAGCATTCTTGATAATCATAGCATTCGATTCACCTGCGGCGCATACGATTGCTACAGTGTTCGGATTTCTTGTTATTGTCTCCAAACCTATTGTTATCACAAGACGATTCTTAGCGACTTCTATGCCACCCAACGAACCGGCAGCGTCTGCTTGTGTTGCATAGTTGGTCTGACGCAGCTCTGTGTTGGAGTGAAGGCTTGTGCCGCTGATGTTAAATGCAATGCGACCATCAGAGCCCAAACTGCTTAATAAAAATCCAATATCCCCCTTGTTCTTGATTTTCTCTTCATACTGAGAACACCAGTCATCAATTAAGATAATGGACTGCTGTTGCTGTTTTTCCATAAAACTCTCAGCTTGACGATAACGCAAACTTAAATCGATTTTAGAGTCAGGGAAAATCTCATTATATGATTTGTTGTTATATAATTTGATGTCATCACAGTTTATGAACAAAGCGCGATTAGGATCTAAGCCGAAACCTTTGATATAGTTTTCGTTTACATAATTGTAAAATGAGTTGTGCTGTTTTGGTGAGATGGGGTAGAACTCGTCCATTTGAACGAATTGAAGTCCTGAGAGCTTAGGCTTTTTTAAGTCGGCCAAACCGTATCTCTCAAGAAATTTCTTGGTGTTTTTTTCGTCCCAAGTGTTTAAGAAATGATGAGTGTAATGGATAAAATTCTTGAATGATTTGTCGCAAGAAAGACTTATTACGCCTTCTTCGTTTTCGGAAACCCATTCTAAAAAACGCAGCGCTGTCATTATTCCGAGTTTAGGCACGCTGTCCGTAACGATATATGGAACTTTAGTCGAGTATTCTTTAATGATTGACTCATTTAAGAAACATTGTTCGACTTTGGAATTAAATAGTGACATAAAATAAAAAGTTTAAAATATTCAACAAAAATATGAAAAAAATAATTATTTTTGAAGAAAAATGTTGTGTATGAAACTAATTTTAATACTTGTTGTTATATATATGATATTCAAGTGGAAGGAGCTTAATTTTCTTCTTAAAGCAGTCACTGTTTTTATATGCGTTTTTTTGTTTAAGTCAGAAAAAGCCAAGGATTTGTACTTCTTTTTTGAAGAACCTGCTACTTGTTGGGAAGAAACGCTGCCACTCGGAAATGGCCGCCTTGGAATCATGCCTGATGGCGGGATTGAAAGCGAGAAAATAGTACTTAACGATATTACTTTATGGTCGGGTAAAATAGCCGATTACTCAAATCCTAAAGCTAAAGAAGCTCTGCCTGAAATACAACGACTTTTGCTCGAGAATAAAAATTACGAGGCTCAGGAATTGGTTTACAGAACGTTCACTTGTTCTAATAAAGGATCCAACTGGGGAAATGGTGCTCTGTCCAATTTCGGATGTTTCCAGACTTTAGGAAATATTAATATTGATTATTACTATCATGAAAATGATTCTTTTAAAGATGGTTCATATACTCGTAAACTTGATTTGAACAATGCGATAGCGACAACGGAATTTGAGACCAATAAAGCTAAATTCCGTCGTGAATATTTCGTGTCACGCGAGTCGGATGTCGCTGTGATTCGTCTCGACGCTGACAAATCCCAAATGATTTCTGTAGATATACAACTTAACAGACAAGAATGTGTCGAATATGCTACTGAAGATGAGGCAATCGTGATGTTCGGTCAGCTTAATGACGGTAGCAATGGCAACGAAGGAATGAAATATCTTTCAAAAGTTACAGTTAACAATATTGGTGGCGAGGTAGAATATAAAGACAATAAAATCATTGTAAGAGATGCCGACAGACTCACTATCATCTTCTCTTCAGCAACAAACTACAAAAACGACGACTACACAGCTTTTGCAGACAGTCTGATGAATGATGCCAAATCACGCAATTATGTTCCATTAAGAAAAAAACATATCAAGACTTATCAGGAATTGTTCAATAGAGTTGAAGTTGATTTTGGTGAAGCTATAACAGAGAATCATCCTATCAGCGACAGAATATTCGATTTTCAAGATGAAGACGATCCTCAATTGGCTGAATTGTATTTTCAATATGGTCGTTATCTTATGATTTCTTCTACACGTGAAAATTTGTTGCCTCCAAACTTACAAGGACTTTGGGCTAATACGATACAGACTCCATGGAACGGCGACTATCACCTTAATATAAACGTCCAGATGAATCACTGGCTTGCCGAGGTCTGTAATCTTTCAGAATTACATAAACCTTTGATAGAATTTACTAAAGGAATAGTTGAATCAGGAGAAGAGACTGCACAAGGATTCTACGGCGCAGAAGGATGGACTGCGCACTCAATCTGTAACTTATGGGGCTTCACTGCTCCAGGCGAACACCCTTCATGGGGCGCTACCAACACCGGAGGAGCTTGGCTCTGCCAACATCTTTATCAACATTATTTATTTACTAAAGACATTGATTATCTGAAAGAAATATATCCTGTGATGAAAGGCGCTGCTCAATTCTTCAATTCCGTCATGATTGAAGAAAATGAACATTCCTGGCTTGTAACAGCACCTACATCATCTCCTGAAAATTCGTTCTATCTCCCTGATGGAAAAATAGCCAGCGTTTGTATGGGACCGACTATGGATATACAGATTATCACTGAGTTATACCAAAATGTTATTGAAGCATCAGATATTTTAAACATAGACAAAGAGTTCGCTGAGACTCTGAAAAATGATTTGAAAAGATTTCCTCCAATGCAAATAAGTGAAAATGGTTATCTGCAAGAATGGCTGAAAGATTACGGAGAACCGGAAATTCATCATCGTCATGTGTCGCATCTTTTTGGCTTGCATCCAGGTCGTATCATAACAAAGTCAAAGACTCCTGATTTATACGAGGCTTGTAAAATGTCGCTCGAACGTCGTGGCGATGAAGGAACAGGATGGTCACGAGCATGGAAAATCAATTTCTGGGCACGACTCCATGATGGCGACAGAGCTTATAAGCTTCTTAAAAATTTATTACAACCAGCTATGGTCGGCGACAGGGTAGGAGCAGGCACATATCCAAATCTCTTCTGCGCTCATCCACCATTCCAAATCGACGGTAACTTCGGTGGAACCGCCGGCATCGCAGAGATGCTGCTTCAATCACACGACGGTTTCATAGAAGTGTTGCCAGCATTGCCATCAGCATGGAAGACAGGTCACTTCAAAGGACTCTGCGCTGAAAATGGCGCTGTCATAGATTGCTATTGGGAAAACGGAATCGTTAAAAAAATAAAAATAAAATCTAAAATAGGAGGTACCTATAATATATTAATGCCAGATGGTTCCGTTAAGGAAATAAAGTTGAAGAAAAATGGAAGTGAAATAATTAAGAATTAGGAGTTGTAGGGACGTGTCAATGACACCAATAAAAATAAACAATATGTCGTTGATGCGTCTTGGAATTAAAAATTAAAATAATTAAATATGAAAAAACTATTCTTATTAACAGCGATTTTCGCAATGCTTTCGTCTTGTGTTGAAGAGAAAGCAGCTGTCGTGGATGCCAACCTCGACATCGTTCCTGTTCCACAAGAAGTGGTGGTTTGTATGAATGACAATGGTTTCCAACTCAACAAAGAAACCGTTATCGTTTATGAAAACGAAGCAAATAAATTCAATGCTGAGTTTTTGCAATCGTATCTTAAAAATATCTTCAAATCAAATCTTAAAATTGCCGATAAAGCTGAAAATAATTATGTCAGCCTCAATATAGTAAATCCAAGTGAATGCGAAAACTTAGGTTTGAAGAACGACAACGAAGCTTATCTTTTAAGCGTAAGTCTCGATAAAATTGACATTTATGCTATTGACGCTGCTGGTATTTTCTACGGAATCCAGACTTTGATTCAGATGATGCCTAACGATATTTATTCGGAGAATGCAGCTAAGATTGATGGAGTTATGTTCCCTTCATTGAATATTATTGATAATCCACGTTTTAAATATAGAGGTCTTATGCTGGACTGTTCACGTACTTTCTTCGATGTGGATTATATCAAACATCTTTTGAATGGTTTGGCTCATTATAAAATCAATAATTTCCACTGGCATCTCGCTGATGACCAAGGTTGGAGAATTGAGATTAAACAATATCCAAAACTCACAGAATTAGGAGCATGGCGTGGTGCTAACGAACTTCTCATGCCAGCTTACGGTTCTGGCAACGAACGCAACGGCGGTTTCTACACACAAGAAGAAATCAAAGACATCGTGAAATATGCTGCCGACAGAAATATCAATATTATTCCAGAAATAGACTTGCCAGGACATAGCAAGGCTGTCGCTGTGACATATCCAGAAATCGTTTGTGACATTGATTCTAAACATCTTAGCGTACAAGGCGAGTCAAACAA